>JAAOEI010000784.1_pt1 | contig 11930 bp, 6 predicted proteins | sample 7059261 | NCBI WGS metagenome assembly JAAOEI01 (sample SAMN14008812, study PRJNA610033) | viral metagenome | isolation source: viral particles filtered from seawater | place: China: Hangzhou Bay, Yangshan Deep Water Harbour | collected 2017-10-31
ACCGTGGTGCCGGTCATCGCAGCGTTCCCGCAGGGCTTGCCGGCGCGGTTCGTGAACGTGCCCGACCCGATCAGGCCCACCAGGTCTTCGAACTGAGCGTCCTCGGGCAGCGCGTCGAGGAATGCGCGCTTCATCTCGCGCAGCGGACGATTGCGGCTGCTGCCGTCGAGATACTTGATCCCGCGGATACCGGCGGCGCGCAGTTCGCGCGAAATCTCTTCCGGGTCACCTCCATAGGAGGTCTGTTGATCCTGGTAGAACTCCCCGCCCGTCTGCTGCTGATCCTGCGCCGAGCCCCAATCCCGCAGCGCCGCCTTTACCTTCTCGCTTTGCTCGGACAGCGGCTTGTCCCAAAGCAGGTATTCGTCCTCTGCGGGCGCGAGCTCGACGGCGTAGAGGCGGCCTGCCGGCCCGGCCGGCAGTTCCCGCTCAAGCGTGCGGAACGCATCCATGGCGGCGTCGGAATAAGTATTGGTGCGCGCGTCAAACCCGTTGAGCGCAATGCGCACCGCTTCAGTCACGCGCTCGTTGTCGGCGTATGCCGCGAGCTCCGGGCCGTAAAGCGTCACGATCGTGCGCGCATATACCGAATCGACCGGCTTCTTTTGTGCGCCTGCCCCGTGGTTGCGGATCAGCTGGTTAACCGCGCTGAGCGGTCCCTTTGCCAGCGTGTTCCGATAGTGCTGCGCGACAGCCTTGCGGCTCGCAAAGTAGAGTCCCCACCCATACGCCTGCGCGCCCTCTCCGCTGCCGATCTTCTCTGTCGTGAAACGATCGAAGATGAACGGCGAGCCGTGCCACGCCGGCTGTTCTAGGACTGCGCCTTCTTGGCCTGCTGCGCCTTCTGGTATGCCGCCCGCGCCTCGGCCTGCATCTCTGCCTGCAGCTTCAACGCTTCCAGCTGCACCTCCGTCAGAACCCTTGAACCGCGCGAGCGCCGCTCGGGCCGCGCCTGAGAAGTTTTGGCTGTCGGATTGGATGCCATGATTGCGGTACAGCCTCTGCTCAAAATACCACAGCGCCGCCTGCATGGCGCTGGCCGAGATGCCGGCGTCTTTCGCAGCATCGCGGATCAGGGATTTGATTATGTCGCGCTCGGCACGCCCTCGCAACTCTGAGGCAATGCTGCCGTCGGCGCGCGCACCTTCGCTGACGTCCGTCAAGCGCCCGATGATCCGGTTGTACGTGCGCGCCGCCCACAGGTCGACCGTGACCGCCTCCGAGTCCAACCCGACGCTGTTCTGCATGAAGTCGCCGACCTTCGGCCCCATGCTATAGATGCCGCGCAGGACATCCTTGGTGTTCACCTCGCTCGGCAGATACCCGGCCAGCAGCGGCTTCTCGGTGAACAGTCCGCTATCCTTGCGCATCTGCGCCATGTCGAGGCCGGTTTGCGGCTCCGTCACGAAGCGAAGCGCGCCCTCGATGCCTCGCGTGTCGATCAGGTGCTGCATCATCTGCAGGCCCGTCGTGTGCGAGAGCACGCCGAACATCTTGCCGTTGGGCTTGCGCAGCGCGATCTTCCCGGTCGCGACGTAGCCCTGCATCGCGTAGATGGCGTTCTGCCAGTTGTCGCGCGGCTTTTGCTGCGGCGACAGCAGCGCCGCCAACGTCAAGAACAGGTCGCGGTTCTTCGGGTCGGCGAGCTCGGGGATGATCTCGGTCGTCAGCCGCACCGCTTCGGCGATGTCCTCAGTGTACCAAGCCTCGCCCGTGTCGCTCTCGGCGCGCTGGTTGTCGTAGTCCTCGATCATCGCCTTGAGCGCGATCTTGTAGTCTTTCGGATCGGTCGGATCGAGCGCGCGCCCGTACTTCTTCGCGTGCCTAGCGGTCAGAGCCTCGGCGAAATCCCACAGGCGAACACGGCCGGCAGGCCCGGTGCCATCCACCCGCAGCGGCTTGGCCTGCAAGCGTGCGGCCGACTGATTGAAGGTCGCGCTCGCCTCAAGCCGCGCGAGCTCGCCGAGCGCCGTCTTGATCTCATCCGCAGGGCTGGCGGCGATCGATAGCGCGCTGCCGGTGAGCTCGTTGTAGCGCTCTAGGTCGGCCTCCAGGTTTGCGATGTCGTTCTCGCGCCCGTCGAGCGCTGCCTGCTCGTCTGCGGTGCGCCGCGGGCTGCCGGCGAGCTCGTCGCGGATCGCGGACAGGACAGCGCTCTCGGAGACGTAGTTGCCGGTGCCGTCGTCGTCCTCTTCGCCGAACCACGGCATCTCGGAGCGCACGAGGTTGTCGGCAGCCTGCCGCCCGCCGCGCTTGTATAGGCCGGGCCTGCTGCGCGCCGTCACCCCCATCGCTTTGAGCTCGGCCGCGAGCGGCGAGGCGGGGTCGACGCCCGTGCTTGCGAGCATGTCGAGGACCGGCGTCTTCGGCAGGTTCAGCGTGTCGGGCGAGCGCGCCTTGTCGAGGATCAGGTCGACCTGGTCGACGCGCCGCGCGATGTCGCCCTGGCGCTGGATGCGCAGGGCGTCCTGCTGCCAGAGCTCCAACGGCGACACGCCGGCGCGCTGGGCGCGCACGGCGTAGCGCTGGGCGGTGAGCGTCGCCGCGTAGCGCGCGGTGTCGCGCGCCTCGCCCGCCGCCATCATCATCTGCTCGACCGCTGTCTCGATTTGCGCGACCTCGACGCGCCGCCCGCTCTCCATCGAGTCGAGCAGCGAGGCCATGTCGGCGATCTCGTCTCGGATGCCGGTCGTCTCCCACTCCTTCGCCTCGGCCTCAGTCATGTTCTCGGCGCCGAGCCGCACGTGCTCGATCAGTCCGGCGCGCGCGGCCTTGTCGGCAAGCACGTGCTGGGCGAACGCTTCCGGGGTCATATGGACGTCGCCGTTGACGGCGAGCGCCTCTGCCATCTGGTCGCCCTCGACGCCCAAATTGCGCATCAGCGTCGTCGGGTCGACCGCACCGTCCTGCATGAACTCCTGCAGCCGAGCCGCCGGAATTGCGATTGTGTCAACGCCTTGGTCGCGCAGCAGCGCGCCTTGCACCTCGCCGAAGCGCTCGGGATCGCGCTTCGCCAGCGCCGAGACGTCGGCGACGTCGCCGGCCTCGCGCATGGCGTCTGCGTCGCGCTGCGCCTTGCTGGCGCGCCTGCGCTCGGCGACCGCCTGCGCCGCCGGCCCAGGCAGGCCCAGCACCGCCGTCGCCTTTGCCGCCTGCACGCCAGCGTCGAGCACGCGCTCGACCGTCTCGTCCAGGCCCGCGCGCTTGAAGTCGCCGCCGTCGTACATCTTCGCGACCTCGGCGAAGGATGCGGTCGAGAGCTCCTGCAGCATCTCGGTGAGGCTTTCGGCGCCGATGCCCTGGGCGTAGCGCGCGCCGAAAGTGCCGAGCGTCTGCGCGAGCGTTGGGTTGTTCGCGACCGCCGTGCCGATCGCCGCCGACACCTGCTTGCGCCCGCCGAGCTTGGCGAGCGCCGCGATGCCGGGGATCTGCTTCATCAGCACCGAGAAGCCTGCGGCCTCCAGGCCCGCGTTGATCGTGCCCGCGAGCAGTGCCGCACCCCGCGCGACCTCGACGCCCATGGGGCGCCCGTCGCTGGTCTTGAGGTCGCGGTACTCGATGAAGGCAAGATAGGTTTCGAGCTCCCATGCGGCCTCAAGCGCGCCGGCGCGTGCGCCGACCGCCATGCCGGCAACCGTCGCCGCCGGGACCGTCACGAGCTCCTCGGGCAGTGCGGCCTGCGGGCCCAGCTGGCCCAGGAATGCGGCACCCGCGCCGAACGCCATGCCGGTCTGCAAGCCGCGCTTCAGCCCCTGGCCGGCGATCGAGCCCATGATCGGGATCTGCTCGCCGGCGGCGGCGAGGAAGGCGTCGCTCTTGTTGAGCTCCTGCAGCTTCTGGAGCTCCTGCACGCGCGCCTCGTCTGCCTGCGTGCCCTGCCCCCAAAACAACCGCCGTCCGACGTCGCGCAGGTCGGTGGTGATCATGCCGCTCTGGAAGCCGCGCGCGGCACCCTCGACCTCCTCAGCAGCGGTCTTGCTGATCTTCGCCCAGGTGCGCTCCAGCAGCCCCAGCTGCTCGGCGTCGTCGTGCGCGACCTTGGCGAAGTCGGCTTGCGAGAAGAACATCTGCATGCGCGGCGCCTCGCGCAGCGCGCTCTCCGCAGCCTGCCGGCGCACCTCGCCCTCGACCTGATCCTCCGCGCCCTCGACCGCCGGCAGCGGCAGCCCGCTCGCGCGCGACAGTGCCTGCGCGCGCGCAGCTTGGTCGGGATTGGTGCCCTGCACCGCCTTCAGGTTCGCGCCGACGCGCCCGCCGACGAGGTCGCGCAGGACGGCGTCGTAGTCTGTCTCGCCCGGCGCTGACGACGGCGCTGCGGTGTCCGGCCTGCCCTTGGGCTGCGGGAACAGGCTCGACGCCAGCGCGTCGTAGTCGTCGGGCTCACCGGCCATTGCTGCGCGCCTCGTAGAGCTTCTTGATGTTCGCCGCCGTCACGGGCGCCTTCGCTTTCTCCAGCGCCTTGGCGATCTTCTCGACATCGTCGGCCGGCACGCCGGTGATCTCACTGATGCGCTGCTTCTGGCCGGCGACATCGCGGAGGCGGAACTGTGCGGCCTGCGGCGTGCGCGCGACCTGATAGAAGTCGACGTCGGTCGCGAAGTAGCCGCCGATGCCCGTGCCCTCCAGCGTGCCGCGCAAGAAGAGCTCCTTGAGCGCGCGATCGAAATCCTGAGACGTCGGCTTCTTGCCCTGCGTCGCGAACTCGTCCGCGACACCGCGCACGAGCTCGAACACGCGCGCGGCCTTTTCGGCCTGCGCTTTTGGCGTGCCCTCGCCGTAGCGGATCTTCGCGGCGTCGAGGTACTGCTTCGCGACCCGGTCGCCGAGCACGTAGCTGGTCTGCTTCGCCGCGTCGCGCTCGCCGCGCGCATCGACGCTGCGCTGCAGCCCCTGCCAGTAGCGCACGCGCTCTTCGGTCAGCTGGGTGTAGTGCTGCGTCATGTCGTAGGCAGCGAACGCCGCCTTGTCGTCCATGAACAGGCGGTGGATCTGCACGTCGACCGACGGATCGTCGGCGCGCGCGAAGCCGCGACCCTGGCGCGCGCGGCGATCGGTGAATTGCTGCATCGACCCGATCGTCGTGCCATCGAGGCGCGCAAGATCGTTGGCCGGGATGTTGTCGACGTTGCCGCCCTGCACGATCGTCGTCCAGGCGCGATCCCTGATGGCACGCTCGTCGCGCTGCTCGATGCGCGCGCGCTCGCCGTAGCGCGCGGTCACCCGGTTGACGGCGTCGTCGCGCAGCTTAGGGTCGCGGATCTTCCGCGCCTCAGCGAGCGCCTGATCCTCGGGCAGGCTCATCGCCATGATGCGGTCCTCCGCGGCCTGCCCGGCCGCGCGCATGCTGCCCGCCTCCAGTGCCTTCTCCAACGCCGGGCGCGCGCGACCGTCGATGTCTGCCTTGTTCGCCTTGTAGTAGGTCGACGCATAGCCGGGCGCGCGATCGAGCGACGCCCGTATCACCGCCTCGTGGATAGCCGTGCGCGCCGCCTGCAGCTTCGACGCCGCCACCTCGGGCGACCAGCCGTTGCGCAGCGCCATGCTCTCGATCTCGCCGCGCGCGACAGCCATCGACTGCCGAATCGTCGCTTCGCTGTTCCAGTTCGCGGCGGCATCGTCCAGCGCCTCGTTCACGCGCGCCTGTGAGAGCTCGTCGGACGCGACGCGCCGCTCTGCGTTCACGTGCCGGGTCATGCCCTCCATCTTCTGTGAGGTGCGCTCCTCGGCTTTCAATTCGATGAGCTCGCGCGAGCGATCGTTGCGCGCGCTCGCGAGCACATCGCGCTTCGCCTGCTCGACCTGCTTGGCGACGTCGCCGAAGGCGTCGATCGCCGCCTGCCCCTTGGTGGCGTAGAAGCCGGGGTTCTTCTCCGTGCCGTCCCCAAAGCCGAGCGCGCGGATGCGCTTCGAAAGCTCGACGTCCATGCGCTTGGCGTCGCGCTCGTTGTCCTCGATCTGCACCTCCAGCACGCGCTGGCCCAGGCGATCGGCGAAGCGCTCCAGGCGCTGCGATGCCATGTCGGCGGCGCGCGCGCCGCCCATCCCGAAATCGTCGGGCGTCGTCTGGATGCGCTGGTAGGGCGCCTCGACCGGCCGCAGCGCGACTGCCTCGGTGAGTTGCGGGACGCGCGCCATCAGCTGAACACCCCTTGACGCCGGTACGTCGTCCAACGGTCAGCAACAGTGCCCGCACCCGACAGCAGCGTGGCGCCCGCGCCGACCGCCCCGGCGGTGGCCGCAGACGACGCACGCGCGCGCTGCAGCCCCGCCTCGGCGCCGAAGTTGTTGCCCTGCGCCCGGTAGCCGTAGGCCTCGCGCGCGGCGTTCGCGCGCAGGGTCAGAGCGTCGACCTCGCCGAGCGCCGCGGTGTCGCTGGTGATGTCGAGCGCCGAGCCGTCGTCCACCAGGACACCGTTCGCGGCCAGCGCCGTGCGCTGCCGGCCGATGAGCGCTCCGGTCTGCCGGCGGCGTTCGTTCTCGGCCAGCTGGCCGCGCATCTCCGCGTCGCGCGCCTGCTGCTCGGAGATGACGCGGTTATTCTCTGCGACCTGCGCTTGATAGCGCGCCTGCCCGGCCTGCGCCTGGCCCGCCTGATACTGGCCGTAGGCCCCGACTGCGGTGCCAAGCACGGAAGCGCCGAGCGATGCGATGGCTATAGTTGTCGGTTCACACATGACGCATCTCAAACCTGTGGAAGGGCAGGCCAAACGGCCCGAACGGCGCCGGTGACAGAATCGCAAATCCCAGCCACCCAAGCCACCTGATCGACAGATCGTTGCGCGCGTCGACCCAATTTGTCAGCACGGCGTAGTCCTGGCGCACCGCATCGACGTACCGCCGGCTCGCGCGCAAGAACGGTCGCGCATGCCGCTCCACGGCGTCGGAGCCCAGCAGATAGATGACGCCGACATCGCCCAGCAGCGTCGCCGGCGACACGCCGAAGATCGCCTCGACCTCGCCGTCGACCGTGCCTGCCCAGCCGCCGACGTCGACCGCCCGCAGCAGCGCCGCATTGGGCCCGCTGGCGCTCGCCGCCCATATCTCCTCGACGTCGGCGCGCCGCAGGCGCGGAGCCAGATCGACGGCGTCGTACACCGTCGCCCGGCGCGCGCCGAACCTACCCGCCGAACTCGACATCCGGGATCACCGCCTGGATTTCCATGGGCAACGGGTAGCTCTGGCGGATCGCCACGCGCCCGTTGCTGTTCCACTGCGGCGAGAGATGCTGCTCCTTGTCGCCGGTCAGCAGCTTCGTTGCCTCGCCGTAGTCCTCGTCTTCGCGCCACTTCATCTCGACCAGGTCATCGAAGGTCGGGCCGATGAACAGGCCGCGCGAGCGCAGGAATCGCACCGTGACGGCGTTGACCTTCTTCCTGATGCCCTGCGCCGTCGGCATCGATCGCGTCGATAGCTCAAGGTTCAGCGTCTCGATGTCAGAGACGTAGGCCAGCCCGACATGCACCTTCGTCGCCGCGCGCGGCAGCGTGATCGCGCCGGCGGCGACGGTCAGACCGGAGACGACGTTGCCGTCGGCGAGCACGGTCACCGCACGCCCCTCCAGGTGGTCGAGCCCGCTGATCGTGGTCGCCGCGGCGCCCGAGTAGGTCGCGCCGCAGTCAACGAAGAAGGCGTCCTCGACCGCCGTCACCAGCCGCTTGTCGAGACGCTCGACGTTGCGCACCGTCTGCCCGTCGATCGTGCGCCGCACGACGAAGTAGACGCCGTCCTCGTTGTCGCCCGTCTCGGGGATCGAGGCGACGCTCTCGAAATAGCCGTCTGTCTCGTGGCGGCACCACGCGACGACCTGCTGCTCCTTGTTCCAGGTCAGCGACAGCGCCGTGCCGTCCGAGAGCACGCACCACACGATCGAGTGCGGGATCTGCGCGTATGCCCACTCGCTGATGGTCTTCGCCTCCAGCAGGTGCGGGGCGAGGATCGTCAGGTCGGCGCCGTCGTAGGCATCCGACTCGAAAGCGTAGGCCAGCGATCGCACGATGTTGCCGCGGTCCTGCACGAACAGCACCGTGTTGCCGAGCACGATCGGCGGCACGTGGCTCGACCCCCAATATGATTGCGGTCGCTGGCGCAGCGTCGCGGAGGAGAAGCCGCTGTCGGAGCCTGCCGACACGCGCCACTCCGAGCCGGACGTCATCACGATCAGGTCGTTCAGCGGCACGAAGTGCCGGATCTGGTTGACCTCGCGCGCGGTCAGCGTAGCGGTGATCGCGTCGTCGTCGCGCGAAGGGTCGGACACGCTCATGTTCGCGGTGTTGCCGGTCTGGCTGTAGTAGCTGGTGTCGGGCTTGTTGGTGGAGCCGCCGAACACGCGCCGCTGCTCGTAATAGGTCGCGGCACCCGGCTTGTCGCCGCTCGCCACGAACGGGTTGCGCGCCGCCGGCGGCGTTTGGTCGGTGTCAGGCGCGACGTTGTCGTCAACGAAGGTCGTGCCCTCAGTCGAGCCGATGAACCCGTAGAGCCCTGCGTTCTTCTGCCGGTAGACGGAATACTTGACCGCGCCCGTCGTCGGCGCGCCGGTCGTCAGCGTGATCTTGTTGGCGCTCGACAGCGTCGCGACGCTCGCCACCGTCACGTCCTGCGCCAAGCTCTCTTCGAACGTCTCCGACTTCACCGCGGTGATCCGGTACTTGTACGTCTCGGCGCCCGCACTGCCGGACCCGCTCCAGCCCGACGGCGTGGCGATCGACGGCGCAAAGGATATGCTCGCGAGCGACCACGCCGCATGCCCCGTGCGCGAGAGCTCGCGCGGATCGTAGGACGGATGCACCAGCGTCATGACGTCAGCGCTCTGCACGAACTTGAGCGTAGTCAGATCGGCCTGCGCGTAGGGCGTGGTCAGCGTGTAGACGCGCGCCGCAGTGCCGCCCGACGTGTATGCCGCGAAGCCGGTGCCGTCGATGTTGGCGCCGGTCACCTGATGCGTCACCTGGAAGGTGTTGGCTGTCACGCCCGCGACCTTGAAGCGGCGCGCATTGAGCCGCGTCATGCCGCCGACGCCCGTGATGTAGACCTCGTCGCCGTTGGTGAAACCGTGCGCCGTTGAGGTGACCACGACGGGGTTGCCTTGCGTCGCGCCGGTGATCGTCTTCGCCGCCTCCAGCACGTGCCCGCCGTCCTTGATGACGCGCATGCGCAGGTCGGTGAACTCGAGCACGTAGGTCTGGGTCGTGGAGAAGCGGAAGGGGATCAGCCGCGGCTTGGCGTCGTGCGCACGCGCGGGCCCGACGTAGCGCAATCCCGCCCGGTTCGACACGCCGCCATGCGGGCGCACGAAGACGTTCTTCGCCGTGCGCAGCCCCACGGCGTATTTTGAGACATCGACGCGACCGTGCAGCGCTGGGCCGATCTCACCGGCGGCGAAGCTGGGCTGGATGAGCCGGGTCATTGCGCGCGCTCCGCGGTGTGATCCCACCACATCAGCCAGCTGCGCCAGTAAGTCGCCTCATCGAGGCGCGATTCCCATCGCACAGGCAGCAGGTGCCTCCAGATGATCACTCGCGCCCCCTGATCCAGGCCGCATCGCGCGGACCACGTTCGAACCCTTCGCTCGCATTGGCGCCCGCGGCCTGCGCTACGTGCGCCTGATAGGACTGCAGCGCGAAGCGCGCCAGGTCGGCCTTGCCGGTGAGCGAGAACGCGATGCGCGAGGCGAGCCGCCACGCGAGTGCGTCAACGAAAAGCGTCGTGAAGCGCGAGGGGTCGGCGACGTCGAAGGTGTAGACGAGCGTCGCCTCGTCCATGTCCGTGAGGATCGTCGTCGCCGCGCCGTCGTCGCCCGACACCACCGAGAACGGCACGACGTCGGCGCCCTGCCCTGCCGGGTTCACGATCTCGCGCGCGCGAATGCAGTCGCTCGGGTACTCGTAGCGGTAGGCCCAGTCGTCGTAGGGCTGCGTCTCCAGCAGCGCCAGCGCCTTTCGCTTGCGCGCGAAATTCCAGTTGTAGGCCTCGAGCGTCTGCACGCGGCTCCACTCGTACCAGCGATTGCAGATGCGTGCGGTGGGCGAGGCCTCGGTCAGGCTCTCGATCGTCGCGTCCGCGCCGATGTAGTCGAGCGCCATGTTGGCGATCTTCACGGATGAGATGGTCGCCATCAGCGCCTCCTGCGTCGGCGTGCGGGGATCAGGAAATTGTTGTCGTTGGCGATCGCGACACCCACTGCGCTCACCGCCGCCACGCCAGCTGCTGCTGCGAGAACCGCCGCAAAGCGCGCCGCGCCGATGCCCGACACGGTCGCGACGCCGCTCGCGCTCGCCGAGCAGCCGATGATCGCGGTAGCCGTGCGCGAGATGACCGCGCTGCCCGCTGCGGCGGTCGCCGTCGATGCAGCGCGCGATGCGCCAGCAGCAGAGATAGTCGCCGCGCCAGCGGCGCTGCCGCTCGTTGCGGCGCGCGAGGCGCCGACGGCTGAGATAGTTGCGACGCCAGCCGCAGCAACAGAAGCGGCGGCGGTAGTGGTCGCCCCCGCTGCGCTGCCACTGCTGCTCGCGCCACCGGCAGCGCCGAGCGGGGCCTGCCCGATCGCACCGAAGCCGAGCAGACCGCCAGCCGCTTCGTCTTCGCCCGCGCTGCCGAGAGCAGCGGCAGCGAGAGGCGTCGCACCGAGCATCAACCCTGCTCGCCGTCCTGCGCGTCGTCAGCCGGCGGCGCCGGGATCGGCACCTCGACCCACTGCTGGCGCCAAATGCCGTTCTCGTCCTGCTGCGGCTCACCCTCGACCAGCATCATGCCTTCTGCTGGCCGCCACCGCTCGGTCGGCAGCACGAGCGGGATACCCAGCTCGAGCAGCCGCGCGACGTTGGCGCCGCGCGGGACGGAGCCGTCCGGGTTGAGCAGGAACTGCTTCACCATGATGTCACCCGCGCCCAGCCCTTGCCGCCGTCGCCGCCCTTGCCGCTGGCATAACCGTTGTCAGATGCGGCACCGCCGCCACCGCCGCCGCCGGCGACACCGCCGTCGCCGCCCGCGCCGGTGGCCTGCGCCGTCTTGTACGAGCCGCCGCCGCCGCCGCGGCCGATGGGGCGCGCACCGAGATACACGGTCGGCCCGACTGTGCCGGCGCCACCATCTGTCCCGTTGTTGTTGGTTGCGCTCCCGGTGTGCATCGCACCGTCGAATATGTCCCCGCCACGGCCGCCGCTTGCCACCGAAGTGGACGAATTGCTCGCGCCGCCGCCGCCGCCGCCGCCTGTGTTGGAGTTTGTGTAATTGGCCGCCCCGGCGGTGCCTGCGGTCCCAGCGCCGGCCGACCCCGCCCCGCCGGCCGTCACAATCGTTTGATAAGGCCCGCCGCTGATCGTGAAGACCGCCGCGCCGCTACCGCCCGTAGCGCCGCCAGCTGCGCCAGAATTGCTTGGGGTGCGGGCGCGGAAAAGGCTGCCGAAAATCGAGTCGCCTCCGCTACTCCCCGCCGCGCCGTTCGTGCTGTCTGCCGTCCGGCTAGCGCCGCCTGCACCGCCTGCGCCGACCACCACCGTCACTGTATCCGGCAGGTCAGCCGCAAGCACATCGATCACAGTATAGACGCTACCAGCGCCGCCACCGCCGCCGCCGCGCCCCGTCGTGGTTGATTGACGTGCGCCGCTGCCGCCGCCGCTGCCGCCGCCGACCAGCTCGACGCGCACCCACCGCACGCCGTCCGGCTTCGTCCATGTGCTGCTGCCGGTCGCGGTGAACTCCTGCACATCAACCGCGGTGAGATCCTCCGCGGCGAGCGTGACGAACACGACTGCATCGCCGCTCAAGGTGATCTCGCTCCCGCTGTTGGTCGAGGTCAGCACCGTGTCGCGCGACAACGTCGTTCCGCTCGCGGTGTAGGTGCCGCGGCCGACCTCGCGGTTGATGCCGTCCTCGATCGCGTAGGTGACGAGGTCGCCGTCGCTGATACCGGCGGATGCGAACGAGAGGAAGCC
>JAAOEI010000785.1_pt1 | contig 11929 bp, 15 predicted proteins | sample 7059261 | NCBI WGS metagenome assembly JAAOEI01 (sample SAMN14008812, study PRJNA610033) | viral metagenome | isolation source: viral particles filtered from seawater | place: China: Hangzhou Bay, Yangshan Deep Water Harbour | collected 2017-10-31
AACCGTAGCAGGCTCTTTTACCAGGTAGCAGGACTGCGAGCTAAGGGTTCGTTGGGTCGAGGCAAAGGCATTACCTATTTGCATGGCACAGAGACTTCTTCTTGGGGTGATGAAGAAGGCTTGGCATCACTGCTAGCGTCGTTGGCTGAAAAGAACCCTAATCGCCTTTACTTATTTGAATCAACGGCTCGTGGCTTCAACATGTGGCATGACATGTGGACAGTGGCTAAACGGGCAAGAACGCAAAGAGCTATCTTCTGTGGTTGGTGGCGCAATGAACTCTATTCTCTGGAAGCAGACACCAAGGAGTACAAGGTGTACTGGGATGGGAAGCTCAACCCAGAAGAAAAAGAGTGGACAAAAGACATCAAGAAACTCTATGGCATTGAGATTAATTCCCGCCAGATGGCTTGGTGGCGATGGAAGATGTATGAAGGCTTAAAAGATGAAGCCTTGATGTATCAGGAGTTTCCGCCGACTGAAGACTATGCCTTTGTGATGACAGGCACATCGTTCTTCTCACACTCTCGCTGCACAGATGCTGCTCGTGCTGCCAAGGAATCATTACCTGACTTCTATCGATTCACACTGGGTCAATTCTTTGAAGACACAACGCTTATCAAGTCCACTGAAAAGCTAGCCACGTTAAAGATTTGGGAAGAACCCATTGACAATGCTTTCTATGTCATTGGTGCTGACCCTGCTTATGGGTCTTCAGACTGGGCTGATCGCTTCTGTATCCAAGTCTATCGAGCCTATGCAGATGGCTTAGAGCAAGTGGCTGAGTTTGCAACCAATGAACTCAACACGTATCAATTTGCTTGGGTGATTTGCTATCTGGCAGGGGCTTATAAGAACTCCACACTCAACCTGGAAGTCAATGGGCCAGGTCAGGCTGTGATCAATGAGATGCGCAACCTTAAACGCCAAGCACAGACCTATGATGCTCAAAAGGCTAGAGGCTTAATGGATGTCTTAGGGCACATGTCGCACTATCTCTGGCGGCGTAATGACTCGTTAGGTGGGCTATCCAACTCCATTGGCTACCTCACCACACACTCATCCAAAGAACGGATGATGAATTACTTCAAAGACTACTTTGAACGTGGCATGTTGACCGTACGTTCCATGGAATTGCTTGAAGAAATGAAGTCTGTGATTCGAGATATGGGTGGGATTGCAGCGCATGGCAGAAACAAAGATGATCGTGTGATTGCAACAGCACTGGCAACCGTTGCTTTTGCTGAGCAAGTGATGCCTCGCTTGATGGCTTTGCGAGTCACGAAGGCAAAACGTGCTGAGCAAGAGGTGGTGCGTGATGAACCTGTGATGCAAAAGTCAATCAATAACTACTTGAAAGCCATTGGCGTGTAATGCGAACCAAGGCGCAGTTATTGGAAGAGATGCCTAAGTTTCTTGCAGACAAGAACCGAGGTATATCCATTGCCATGTTTGCAGAACTTTGCGGTACGCATCCATCACATCTCATGGATGTCTTTGTAAGGAAGTCAGAACCGTTGACAGAGCGCTTGCAGCGTCGTGTCAATAAAGCCTATGGGCAGGTTCTAGCAGGCGAGATACGCATCATGCAGCGTGGTTTAAGACGCTACATGGAGTATCGGGAGGAGCCAAAGCCTTCGATGGTGAGGCGCTCTTTGATTGCTTGGGATGGGGCAGGTTTTAAGTTAGATATTGGCGTGCGCCCCAGGGCTGACGATTACCGCCGCCAAGACTTACAAACCCAAATGAAAGGAAAGCGATGAGCGTTGTTCATGACTACAAGTGCCCTGTGCATGGTTTCTTTGAGTCAAGAGAAGGAGTCTGTCCTGCTGGCTGCACGGATGTGCAAATGGTGTTTCTGCAACCCGTTGGGTTAAAGTCAGATAGCACCAAGCAAGCTGATACCACGATGAGAGAGCTTGCCAAGGATTACGGCATGAGTGACATCAAGTCGGTGCGTGAAGGTGAAGCACAACCTCATGCACTTTTGAATGCTAAGCAAAAACAAATGGCGCAAAACCCGTTTGCTGTGCAATGGGGTAGTCCTACGAACGTAAGCAACTACAATCTGAACCCGATTAAGGATGAAACAGTTGGGGGGTTGACAGCGGTTCGCAACTCTGGAGTAAGATTGGCAACGCCTAAACCAGGCATTGTGACAAATGATCACGAAAACTTGAAGATTCAATCATGAAGATACCGACAGGACTTGGCGATAGAGAGGCGTTTTACAACGACCTTGTGAACAAGTGTTCTGTCAGCATTGAAGATCGAGGTGGTGAGTACGATTCCCTGCGTTCTTACTACTTGTTTGGGGCAGGTATTGATGCACCACCTGCCTACTACAACAAGATTTATCCTCACATTGATCAACTCTCATCGTTTCTCTACTCAGCAGAAACGACACGCTTCTCGCTAACGCTGGGTGCTTCCATCTCGCCAAGCTACCAGGCGATGATTCCTGCGCTTACGGGCGGTCTTAACGATGAGTGGCTGAACTGCAACGCTGATCAAGTCTTTGCACAAGCCTTAAATTGGGCGCTTTGCTACAACTCAACCTTTATCAAGCTCATTCCTAAGAAGGGTATGCACCCTTACATGGTTGATCCACGCTTGATGGGTGTGTTGCGTGAAGATACGCCTTACACCGATAGGCAAGAAGCGCTCATTCAGATTTACTACATCACAGCGTCTGAGCTATACGCAAGACTCTATGCGCATCCCAACAAAGATGAAATCTTTAAGCGCATCCAGATTGGTCAATCAGAGCAATCCAAGGTGCCTGATGGCATTCAACGCCTGATTCTGTCGGCTACTGACCCAACGATGTACGGTAATGTGAACCTGAACATTGCTGGAATGCAGACCTATAAGCCTCGTGTGATGGAAGAAACCATCAAGATGACGGAATTGTGGGTCTGGAATGACGATACCGATGACTATCAGTGCGTCACCATTGCTGATCCCAATGTCGTGATCTACGACAGACCTGGTGAAAGCATGTTTTTGAAGGGTGAATTGCCCTTTGTGCAGATTTGCCCCACCCCGCAATACGATTATTACTGGGGAATCTCAGAGGTTGGTCGCTTAGTCTTCCTGCAAGACATGCGAAATAAGCGTATGGCAGAGATTCTTGACCTCTTATCCAAGCAAGTAGCACCGCCTACAGCCTTAATTGGCTTTACAGGGCTGCTGGATGAGAAGAATTTTGCACTTAATCGTGCTGCTGGCCTGCTTACAACGGATATGCCTAATGCCAAAGTTGAGCAAATGGCACCGTCTATCCCCAATGATCTGTTCCGAGAGATTGATCAGATCGACAAAATGTTTGAAGAAGCCTCTGGCATTGTCAATGTGCTGCAAGGAAGAGGCGAATCTGGGGTTAGAAGTGCTGGTCATGCCTCGCAATTAGCGCGTTTAGGGTCTTCCAGGGCTAAAAAACGGGCGTTAATCGTTGAAGATGCGCTAGAAAAGATGGCAACACTCTATTTGAAGTGCATGAGAGTGTATTCAGACCGTACTTACACCGATTTGAACGACCAAAAGTTCATTGCTGACCAATTTACCGATGATTTTGTCGTCAAAGTCGATGCACACAGCAATTCGCCCATCTTTACGGAAGATTTACGTGCTTTAGCCTTTGCGCTGGCTGATCGAGGTGCGATTACCAAGGAAAGACTCATTGACATCCTTGAACCACCTATGAAACAGCAGTTGAAAGAGGATTTGAAGAAGATGCAAGCGGCGCAACAGGCTGCACAGATGATGCAAGCCCAACAAACGCCACCTGATGCTGCACAACCGGAGGCTTTATGAACGACAACGCTGAATCATCGAGCAATCAACAGAATTCTTACCGTTCACAAGGTGATCAACCCCGTGTAACGGAGACTGATTTGCGTCAAATGACGAAAACACCGCGCTTGCAGTACCAACGCGCCCCTATGAACCGTACGGCATACCGTAGTGAAGGAAGGAGATACTGATGTTTCAGCGAAAAATGTTGCGTCGTAGCCGTCCGTCACGCCGTTAAACTTGACAGACGGTAAGTAAACGCTTACAAACCGTCCGAAAGGAACCAATATGGCTGTTTCAACGGAAGAAATCCTCAAACTTATTCGCGGCAATGGTAAATCCAAGGTCGAGGTTGAAGTCGAGGGTAAAGAAGACGAAGAGATGGAAGATGAAGAGAAGCCTGCGCTGTCTGGTGCAGAGTCTCCTCCGATGGCTTCTCCCATGTCTACCCCTGAACCCAAGAAGGGTGAAGAGATGCAAGGCCGCATCGATGTGCAGCTTGGCCTTGGCATGTTGATGGGTGCTTTGCAGAAGTTTCCCGACGATTCAAAAGAAGCCAAAGCATTGACCGATGTCATCCGCAGTTTGGGTTCAGCGTTTGGCGAGATGGATGCCAAAGCAAAAGAACTTGCACCGGCTGACATCATGCAAATGATCCAGACATTGCCGCAAGCTGGTGGCGCATCGGCTGAGATGCGTTCGATGGCTGCGTCACCTGTTCCTGGTACTGAAAAACCCCCACTCCCTATTTAGGAGCCTATGATGGAATTGTTTAAGCCTCGCGCTGGCACGATCCGCAAACCTCTGGATAACCAGCAGCAAAATGGTCAGGTCTACAACCCACCCCGCTATGACATGTACGGCGGACTTACGGGTGCTAACAAAGTTTCGCGCAACAAGATGACGCTCAGCAAGCCTGGCGACACCAAGCGCGTTTACTAATTTTTTTGAAGGGCTGAACGATGTCTCTCGAATCATTAACCTCCGATGCAAGAGATGAGCTGGCTGCGCTTGCAAAAGCGTTGGCTGAAAACCCGAAAACTCGCAAAGAGTTTTTGAAGCTCACTAAAACTGCACATCCCGACTTGCCTGTCCCTGAGATTGAGATCGAAGAACAGACAAACCGTGCTATTTCAGCGCAAGAGGCAAAAATTGCCGCTTTAGAAGCAAGACTCCGTGAGAAAGAGGCGAAGGAAGAGTTATCCCGTCGTCGCAACACGCTCAAAGAGAAAGGCTTTGCGGAAAATGATGACGACATCAAGATGATCGAGAAAATCATGGTTGAAAAAGGTATCAACAACCATGAGACTGCGGCTCAGTACATCATGCAAGAGAAGCAGCTCGACCGTCCAACGCCGGTCTTTAATGGCTCAACCATCATCAACAAGATGGGTGTGCAGAACTTCTTGAAGAATCCGGTGGCGGCTGCGCGAGAGCAGGCTGCACAAGCGTTCAATGAGTTGCGCGGCAATAGCCGACAACGACCCATTGGTTTAGGTTAAAGGGCTGTTTCTTAGGAGCACAACATGGCTATCGGTGGTGGTATTCTCCCAGCATCGGGCACCAGTCAGTTTAATGAACTTACCTATGTAACCCGTAGGGCGTTCATTCCCAAACTGGTTGTCCAGCTTTACAACTCAACACCCCTGCTTGCTGCACTGCTGGCGAACTCTCAGACCGCTTCAGGCGGTGTGTCGTCCGTCACCGTGCCAGTTCAGGGTTCTCAGTTTGTTAACGCCCAGTGGTCGGACTACTCTGGTTCGTTTGCTCAGCCTGCTGTTCAGCAGGGTGCGTATAACGCCGAGTGGAACCTGAAGCTGATGATCGCCCCTGTACCGTTCCTCGGTATGGAAGGTGCTGTTCAGCAAGACTACGCAGTGATCCCCTTGATCGAGGCTCGCATGAACGATGCGACCAACGTCATGATGGACGCTATGGCAACCTCGCTTTACACCAACACGACCAACACGCAACAGTTCACAGGCTTGCCTGCTGCTGTGGATGATGGCACGGGTACGGCAACTTACGGCAACATCAACCGTTCGACCTACACCTGGTGGAAGTCTAAGCAATACGCTGCTGGCTCGGTTAACCCGACCCGTCAGAACTTGCTTCAGTACATCTCCGGCACGGTTAAGAACTCGGCTGAAGTGCCGACGTTTGGCGTATGCGGCTTTGGTACTTGGACGCTGTTGCAACAGGACTTTGTAGGCCAAGAAACCTACATGATCACACCTGGAAGCAACTTTGCTAACAGTCCTGATGGCCCGTCATCTGGCTTCCGTGCATTGATGGTTGCTGGTGTGCCGATTTATCCCGATCCGTACTGTCCAGAAGGTACTTTGTACTTGCTGAACACCAACTATCTGAGCATGTACATCCATGAACAGGCTGAGTTTGCGTTCACTGGTTTTGAGTCCACGCTACCTAACTGGCAAATTGGTTATGTTGGCGCTGTGTTGACCATTGCAGAAATGGTTTGCACGAAGCCAAAGGCCATGACCAAGGTAACGGGTTACAACTCGTTAACCCTGTAAGGAGCAAAAAATGGCACTTGCACTTAATAAAATCATCGTCAGCGGCTTAGCAGCCAACTCTGACGGCGCTTATTTTGACGCTGGCTCGCAGACTGTTGCGGCAGGCACTGATGTAGTGATCCCAGCGGGTCTTTACATCATGTTTCCTGTTGCTAACTTGTCGGTGAAAGCCTCGCTTGATGGCACTACCTTTTCGCAAATTATGCCTGCCTCGACTACAACGGGCGGCATGATCATTTCGGATGGTGTGAACGTCAAGTGGAGTTCTGCTTCTGGCACCGTGACTGCGCAGTACCTCACAGTCAATGGCGGTCAGGCAGCATCTGGCACTTACAACACTTAATTGGAGTAAAGCATGGATGCCAACAAAGTAGGTAGTCTGCTACCTCAGCAGTTCGGAGGTATCCTGCTTGGGACATTGGTCGGCGCGGACATGAACTCGACTGCCGATCAAATGATCACGATCTTTAGCAATCCGTCCAAGTACATTGTGCGTCGGATTGTTGTGACCAATGCTTCAATTTCACTGACCACGGCTGCTGGCGGCGTTTATACCGCTGCTAGCAAAGGTGGCGATGCGGTTGTTGCGTCTTCCCAGGCTTACTCCACGTTAACAAGCTCTGCGTTGTTTCTTGATTTGACGCTCAATACGTCGTCTAGCATCAACATTACGGTGAAGTCGGCTGTACCAAACCTTTATTTGTCGCTCACGACAGCACAAGGTGCGGCTGCAACGGCTGATGTGTACGTTTACGGCGATATACTGCAAGCGTGATTTACGTTACCAACAAGGGCGCTCATACATTGACCGACAGGTATGATGGTCATGAGTATGAGTTCCCGCCTGACACCTGCATCGGGATACCTGAAGAAGTTGCACAGCACATCTTTGGGTATGGCGATGACAACAAGATTCCTTATTTGGCTCGACACGGCTGGATGAAAATGAATACGGACTTTGATGCTGCAATGAAGCGTCTTGGCGAGTTTGCATTTAGCCGCGAGCCAATGAAAACCAGCCACTTGTCAGCCCTGGTGGTGGAGCGAGTAGCCCCTCCTCATCCGAAAGGAAAGGCGGGGCAAAAGTCCAGCTCCTTGGCCTCTAGCCAATGAGGTTTGAATGGCAACTTACTCTGGGTACATCACAGAGGTTAGAAGGCTTCTGCACGATGCGGCTGGTAACTTTTGGACAGATACCGAGTTAGCAGACTACATTAACGGTGCGCGTGAGCGTGTCGTTCGTGATACTGGTTGCCTTCGTACGCTTCAGTCATCGATAGCAACCAATGCTGTCGAGACACTCAATTACTCGGCATTACCTGAAGCAACTCGTACGATTGATGTTTTGAACATCAACTTGTACTGGGGTAACACCCGCATACCACTGCGCTACATGGCATGGTCTGACTTTAACGCTCAGTTGCGTTTCTGGCAAAACTATACGGGCAGACCCGTTGCATTCAGTCTTTACGGCCAATCAACAATCTTTTTGGCCCGATTCCCGATCAAAACTATGTGATTGAGGTTGATACGGTGGTATTGCCACTGCCTTTGACTTCAAACTCATCGGTTGAAACCATTCTTGACCCTTACACCACGCCTGTTGCTTACTACGCAGCGCATACCGCTAAGTACAAAGAGCAAAGCTATGGTGAGGCTGAGATATTTAAGGCGCAATATGATCAAAGAGTGCGAGCAGCACTGACTTCGACGATGACGCGCAGACTTCCGACACCCTATAGCACACCCTACTGATCATGGCCGCGACTGAACAGAAAAAGTCGTATCAGGTTGTCAAAGACTTTAAGGGTATTAATACCAAGGCTAACCGCACTTCGATTCAAGAGACTGAGTTTGCATGGCTAGAGAACGTCATGCCCATTGGTTTTGGCAACTTGAAGGTGGTTGGCAAGCAAACGGCTGTTGGTGCGATTACATGGAGTGGCACGGTCTACTACATGGGCCAAGGCAACATTGGCGGTTCAGAGTATCTCTTTGCTTTCTTCACGAATGGAGGCGCTGAGTATGTCAATCTCTCGACAAATGTTAAATCAACGCTTGCTGCATCCTCGACATTCAGTGGATCAACGACTCAGATCACCCAATGGAAGAATGAGCGAATCCTTATCATTGACTCAACTTATGGATACGCTACATTCGACGGGACGAATCTCGTTCGGGTCGGTTCGGTCGCAACCATCACTATCACCGCAGCAGGAACAGGTTACGCCACGCCGCCGAGCGTTTTAATCGGCCCACCCAATGAGACTGGTGGCGTACAAGCAACCGCTACCGCAACGGTTGGTGGCTCAGCAGTTACTTCAATTAGCATTACCGAATACGGTACGGGCTATACCTCTGCGCCAAGCGTTTATATTGGATCACAAGGTTCAGTAGCATGGGCAGGTAGCACTGCTGTCGCACTAGGTGCGTTGCTATCGTCTGGTGGCAATTACTACATGGTAACTGTCGCTGGAACGACAGGTTCTACAGCCCCTGTTCACACTTCTGGTTCGCAGACTAATGGTACGGCCACACTGCTTTATGTGACAGTTAACAATGGCTCTGGTTCTGGCGCTACTGCTACCGCAACCGTGATTAACCAGCCTGGTATTGCGATTGCATCGTTTAGCGGCAGGGTGTGGATTGCACAGAATCGTACGATCTATTACACAGCAGCAGACAGCTATAACGACTTTACAAGCGTATCGGCAGGCAATATCACGATTACTGATGCTACGCTGCATGGCGACATCATTCAGATTGTCTCTGCCAATAACTTTTTGTACATCTTTGGCACTGATTCCATCAACGTATTCTCTGATGTGCGTGTCAGTACGACGGGTATAACGCTCTTTACGAACACAAATATCTCGGCATCGATCGGTTCTAACCTCAAGTATTCGATATTTGCTTACTTTAGGTCGATTTTCTTCATGAATCGGTACGGTATCTACGCACTTGTAGGTGCTACGACAAGCAAGATCAGTGATGCGCTAGATGGCGTATTCCCAGGAATCGATTTCACTGCTGGTATTTACGGTGGTCAAGTCGTCATTAACAATATTTTGTGCGCTGCGTTTCAGTTTGTGTATGCAGGGCGCAAGTTGCAAGCGGTTTTCTTTGATCGTAAGTGGTTTATGACCTATCAGGGTGAGATTGTGGTGATTGCACCTGCTCCTGTAAGCGGTCAGCTCAATATGTACGGTACAGATGGCACAAGTCTGGTTAAACTGTACTCAAGTAGTACACAAGCCATTGCAACACAGATAAAAACAGCGCTTTGGGCCTTAAATGACCCCATTCGTGACAAACAAGCCTTGAAATTTGGCGTTGAAGCGACCGTTCCTGACACTGAGGCTGGTATTTTGACGATTACGGTTGATAACGAGAACCGTTCAAGTGCAGGAATTTCACTCACAAACACGGTGAACTGGCAAAATAACAGCGGTGAGATCATTCCTTGGCTTAATAATAGTGGTACAGCCATTGGATGGGCTTCTGTGGGCTACCAGCTTTATAAATATGATGCTCAGCAGTATGGAAAGTATCTTGGTTTGACGGTGACATCGAACACGCCAAACTTTGTCATCAATGGATTCCAGTTAGAGCATGAATTGCGTGCGAGGTTCTGATGACTAAGCCTATTGTTGTACCTAATACCTTTGCTACAGCGACGACAACCATCCCGTTGTCTCAGCTTGATAGCAACTTCAGCACGCTTTCTGGTGCGGTCAACGATGCAAACACTTACAGCAACTACGCTGTTGATACAGGTGTGGTTAACGCCTACGTTGTAACTTTTTCAAGTTTAACAACGACTTACACGGCAGGTCTTAGAATACAATTCAAGACAAGTGTTGCTAACACGGGCGCATCAACGATTAATGTTAATGGGCAGGGCGTTAAGAACATTGTTTACCCAAATGGATCAGCGCTTGGCCCAGATGCTATACCTTCCGGCGCTATCAATGACATTATTTACGATGGCACACAGTTCTTGCTACTTAGTACAGGCGGTTACTTTACGGTTCCTCCTGTTGGCGCAAAGACTGGTTCTTACACGCTTGCTCGCACAGATGTTGGCAAGTATGTTGAGATTGGTACGGGTGGGTTAATTACGATTCCAGATGCTGTGTTTATGAATGGTGATGTTGTCGGGCTTGTTAACAATACGGCTAGTAACGTGACAGTTACTTGTTCGATTACAACGGCTTATCAGTCTGGTGTTGATGGTGATAAAGCAACTATTCAAGTTCTCCCGCGAGGTATTGCGTCAGTATTGTTTTTGAGTAGTACAGCTTGCATCATTACTGGTGCGGTTACTCCATAGAGGTCAATATGGGAATTCAAGCATTTACCATTTCCGGCAAGACCGTTAAGATCACAGCGGCAACGACTGCCCCTTCCTCGGTGCAAGTGCCATCAACCACGCTTGGCGGCAATCAGTATCGAGTCATTAACGATGGTGCTGTTACAGCCTTTCTGTCTTTTGCAATGGATGCGGCAACGGCTGATAGCAATTGTGTTATTCCGACAGGCGATGGGGCAAACAGCAAAACAGTCTTGCCTTTGCTTGCAGGAACTGATGAAATTCTCACGTTTCCGCCAAACGCTTATTTCACTGCAATCACCTCATCAAGTGCGGCAGCGATTTACATCACCCCAGGTGACGGACTCTGATTAGGAGCCACTGATGCCATTAAAGACAGTCTCTAGAACATCAGGTGGAGGTGGCGGTTCAGGCACCGTAACGGACGTTAATGTCTCTGGCGGTACGACAGGATTAACAACCAGTGGTGGCCCAGTCACGACATCGGGCACGATCACGATTGGTGGTGCACTTAATATCGGTAGTGGTGGTACGGGACAGACGGTAGCGGGTGCTGCCTTTGATGCACTTGCGCCAACCACGACTAAAGGCGACATCATTGTCTTTGACGGCAATGACAACATTCGCCTTGGCGTAGGAACCAATGGTTACTACCTACGGGCTGACAGTACAACTGGCTCTGGGCTGAAATGGGATTCGGTTGCGGCAGGCGGTGGCAGTGTTACTGGCGTAACGGCTACTGCCCCACTAGCATCTTCTGGTGGCACGACACCTGACATCAGTCTTACGGGCACGATTCCGATTGCCAATGGTGGTACAGGTGAAACCACGGATGTCGCAGCGTTTGATGCGTTAGCACCTACGACAACCAAGGGTGACATCATTGTTTACGATGGCACTGACAATATCAGGCTTGGTGTTGGTGCGCATAGTTATGTTTTGACTGCTGACTCGACAACTGCATCAGGTCTAAGCTGGGCCTCAGTCAGTGGCGGCGGTTCTGGTACGACAACCTATGCTGTTACCTTTAATAACAGCGGGTCTGGTGATGCGTCTGGCACATCATTCAATGGTTCTGCTGCTCGCACGATTAGTTACAACACGTTCGGGGCAGCTAACTCAGGTGCAAACACCAACATCACAAGCCTAGATAGCATTACAGGAGGCATCAGCACTCCTGATTACATCCAGTTTGATACTAATTCAACCGTCACAAGCGCTGTTGGCAAACTTTGGTATGACTCTGGGGATGGTGCGCTTGCTT
>JAAOEI010000786.1_pt1 | contig 11926 bp, 8 predicted proteins | sample 7059261 | NCBI WGS metagenome assembly JAAOEI01 (sample SAMN14008812, study PRJNA610033) | viral metagenome | isolation source: viral particles filtered from seawater | place: China: Hangzhou Bay, Yangshan Deep Water Harbour | collected 2017-10-31
GCGCAAGTCCAGGGGTGGGTGGTTTCGGCACTAACCCAGGAAACCGTTAATTCGTATGATGCGAGTCTAGCGCGTCAGATTGCCGACCAGCAAAATCCGCCCGTAGTACCTCTTCCCGCACCGTGGATAGTATGAAACTCAATCCAATAACTAAAGCCATTCTAGTTGCCGCTCTTGGTGGAGTAGCAGAGCGTATAGTTGCTGAACAAAGCATAAACACGCTGGATGATTTTATTAGAACGATTGTGGCTGGTGCCATAGTCGGTGTTTCGTATTGGGCTAGATCCCCACAAATGAAATCTTAATAGGGGAAAACTATATGTATGGGGACTTAACTATGGACGAATTGAGGAGTGAGTTAGGGTGTATCAGACAGCATATGGGAAAAACTGAAGCTAGCTTAGACCATATACGGGATCATCTGGCAACCTTGAATGGAAGGACAGGCAAGGTTGAAGCAATTATATCTGACCATGGGAAACTTATTGAGAGGGGGAAGGGATTATGGTGGGGCGTTGGGATACTATCAGTTTTTTTAACATCAGTTGTGTCTTTTGTGATTAAGTACTTTACTACATAATGCTTAAGAAACTACAGATGAAACCTGGCATCGTTAAGGATGTCACTGATTACACAGCCGAAGGCGGATGGTATGACGGAGATAAGGTACGGTTTCGTCTAGGGTTTCCTGAAACAATCGGCGGATGGCAGAAGTATGCCAATTATGAATTTCTAGGTACATGCCGCCAACTTCATCAATGGGTCGCTATAGATGGAACTCCATATACGGCTGTTGGAACAAACCTGAAATTGTATGTGGAGTCTGGTTTAGATTTCTACGATATCACTCCAATTCGTAGAACTGTTGTATTAGGGGCTAATCCATTTCAGACACAGAGTACGAGTAACGGTAAGTTGATCGTTACGGACGTTGACAATGGAGTGATAGTAAATGATTTCGTTACGTTCTCAGGTGCTACTTCATTTGATAACTACACTACTGCAATGCTTAATGCAGAGTTCCAGGTTGTTGAATGGATAGACGAAGATTCATATGTAATTGAGGTTACTGGAGTTGTGTCTTCCAGTGCTGGCGTTAATGGCGGTGGTAGTACTGTCACGGCGGCATACCAAATTAACACAGGTCCAAATACTCAGGCTTTTGGACTTGGTTGGGGTGTTGGATATTATTCTCGCGGTACTTGGAATAGTGCTGTAACGTCAGGTATTGCAGGAACTCAGATAAGGATTTGGTCTTTTGATAATTTTGGGAGTGATCTCGTAGCATCCGTTCGTGGTGGTGGTGTTTATTACTGGGTGGAAACAGACGGAACATCGGTACGAGCAGTAGCGTTAAATTCGTTGAGTGGATCGAATCAATCTCCTACCCTAAGTAATGGCGTTCTAATATCTGAAACAGATCGGCACATCATAGTACTTGGAGCAAACGAGTACGGATCAGAAACACAAGATCAACTGCTGGTTAGCTGGTCAAGCCAGGAAGATGCGTTAGAGTGGGAAGCCAGAAGAGATACAACGGCAGGATCATATAAGCTTTCGTCTGGATCTGACATCATAGCGTGGTCAAGGTCAAGGCAAGAGATTCTAATTTGGACTGATGTGGCATTGCATTCAATGGCGTTCACTGGACCGCCATATACATTCGGGTTCAATCTTCTTGCGGAAGACGGGACCATTATTGGTCCGAATGCGATGGCAGAGGCACTCAGTTCTGTTTTCTGGATGGGCCTGAATGAGTTTAGAATGTACAACGGATCTGTTTCCACGCTTCCGTGTCCTGTCCAATCTTATGTATTCGAGGACATAAACTTTAACCAGAGGTATAAGGTTGTTGCAGGGACCAACAATAGGTACAACGAAATATGGTGGTTCTATCCATCAGCCGATTCTGACGAGATTAATCGGTATGTTCTTTTTAATTACATTGACAACACATGGTCGATTGGATCTATGGATAGGACTGCGTGGTATGACCAATCTTTTACGGGGTATCCATTAGCGGCTGGTACTGATGGTCTTCTATATACACACGAAACTGGGCAGGATAATGTGGAACTGCCAATTGATAAGTATATAGAGGGTGCCGATATGGATATTGGAGACGGTGACAGTTATGTGTTCATCAAGCGATTGATACCAGACTTCACGCAGTTAGGCACAAATACATCTGGAGTATTGGAGCATACTGTAAAACGAAGAAACTTCCCAGGCCAAAGTTTCACTACGGCTGCTGTCGTTGAGCCGACAGCGACAACGACAGAAAACTTTATTCGTGTGAGAGGCCGTCAATTTGCTGTACGGTTCGCATCTGATGAGGCTGGATTTGGATGGAGACTTGGATCTCCACGAATTGATATTCAGCCAGACGGACGGAAATCATGATAGTTCACTCATATCCAGTGAATGACAGGATGCCGCACAATACGGATAGTCCTGATTGCAAGTGCAATCCGCGTATAATCCATGTAAAGAATGGAATGATTGTTGCTCATAATTCATTTGATGGAAGAGAGTTCCGTGAAATGGGTGAAGCATACAGTGAGGCCAATAAAAACTAATGGCTAATCTAAAAACACCAATAGCTCCGCTCAAATTACCTCACGGTCCAATCACGTCTGAATATATTAACCAGCTAATCAGGACGATCAACCAGTTAATATCAGACAGGAATAATCCTGGTGGTGTGGTGTGTTCTTCGCTAACAATTAATCCAATCGCTTTGAGTGGTTATGGTCTTCCGATTGGTGGTGTTTACGAGAACTCTGCTGGACTATTGCAGATAGTTGGATCTGGAGATGTTTTCGCGCCGTCATTCCTGAACTTCACTAAGTTGAACCCGCCGACTGTTGTTATTTCATAAGGAGATCGTATGTCAGAGATCGAAAAAGCGATAAAGGTACTCTCCGCCGAAGGGCGCGGTGGAGATAGCATCCTTGTCCACATGCGGCCTGACGAACTGGCGGCGTTGGAGAAGCTGTACGGATCGACGACGATCAATCCTGAGACTGGCCTGCCGGAAGCGTTCTCCTGGAAAAAGTTCTTGTTGGGTGCGGCGCTAGCATCTGCTGCGTTTATCCCAGGCGTAAACGCTGGGCTGGTAAGTATGCTTGGGAAGATGGGTCTTAGTATGGGAGCCGCTGGATCGGGAGCAACCGCTGCGGCTGTTGGAACCTCTACTGCGGCAAAGACGGCGGCTGGCTTATTGGGTATCGGTAAGGCGGCTGGTCTTGGATTGCTTGGATCGGCGGCGATGGATAAGGGTAGCGGCAACTCTACAGGAGACACCAGCGAAGCAGGCAAGTATCTGGATGCGCGCATGGAAGACAAAGCCAAGGAGATGCACAAGTTTCCCGTTCAAGCCTACGGTGCGCTCGGATCAACTCAAGCGCCAAACCTTCTCGGAGTCCAACAACAGCACTTTGGCTACCCCACTGTTCGCAAGATGGGCCGTGGATTCGAGGACAACGAGGACGCAGCGATGTTTGCTGGCGGCGGCATCACTTCTCTCGGTGGTCGGATGATCCACGGCCAAGGGGGAGGGCTTGACGATGCTATCCCCGCGCTACTCGGTGGCCGACAGCCAGCGGCGTTATCCGATGGCGAGTACGTCATCCCCGCCGATGTTGTGTCAATGATGGGCGACGGTTCGAGCAACGCAGGCGGTAAGAAGCTCGATCAGTTAGTAGCAAAAGTGCGAGTCCAGAAGACCGGGCGCAAGAAGCAAGCGAAGAAGTTGAGAGGAATCTAATATGGCCGAAACACAGTCTGTTGTAAACATCCAAGACATTGCGGAGTATCTGAAGCCGTATCGGTCAGCGCTTCTCAACGCGGCTTACGCGCAGGTCTTCACGCCGGAGTACATCCAGTCCCAGTTCCCGAATGCGTCGTTCGTGGGTGGATCTCCGTCTGTACCGCCACCGCAAACCGCTCCTGATTACCTGAACCAGTACGTACCGCCGCCGCAGCCAACCTACATTCAACTCGAAGAGGTAGCGCCTATCGGCCCCGGCCGCGAGCGCGAAGAGGGCCGCTCTCGATACGGCTATGCGGCGGGTGGACAAACAAAACTCGGTGAATCATCGCAGAGCATCGAAGACTACCTTTCGGCGTTGCAATGGCAAGACGTTTCCCTATCCCCAGGCGGGTCGCCGCTTGGGTGGACGTACCCCGGATTGAACGTGTCGCCTACTCCTCAATTCCCGGCCAACATCGGTACTGGAGTGCGGACTCCGCCTCCACCTGTTCCGCCAAACATTGTCGGTGGCCCCGGCAACATTATCAATACTCCGCCTTCTCCCGGAACACTTACCCCTACCGTTCTGGGCGGGGGTGGAGCGCCAACTCCTCAGCAGCCGCAAGGCGCTAACGGCCTCGCCCCCGCATTTGTAAATCAGCGCCCCGCGAACTTCGCTGGCGCGGCACAAGCGCAGTCGATGGGCTACAACCCAGCGCCAACTCCTCAGCAGCCGCAAGGCGCTAACGGCCTCGCCCCCGCATTTGTAAATCAGCGCCCCGCGAACTTCGCTGGCGCGGCACAAGCGCAGTCGATGGGCTACAACCCAGCGCAGTACGCCGAAGAGAGCGTAGCGCAACGGCTCGCGCGTGGGCTTGGCGCGCAGGGCGTGACGTACACTAATCCAGTCGGCGCGATTGCTCCACCTGCCCAGGCCCAACTGGACTTTGGCGGAACAAACCAACACAACGCTGGACTCATTAACGATATTTATGCAAGGTCGGAGGGGAATGAGTCTCACCGACAACAGATGCTCGACGCGCTCCGCAAAGAGATCATGCAGTACGGCGGCACTCCTGGGTTCAAGCATGGTGGCGTGGTGAAGTTTGCGGAGGGTGGTTTTTCTGGAGGCGCTCCTAATCTTGGCGGAGTGGGGAGTTTGAACCAGACGCAAAATCCTTTCTCTGGCACGGCGGCAGGTGGGGCGTTCGGTGCTATTCGCGCCCCGCAACCATACGGATATCAGCGCATCCTAGGCATGGACTCCAGCTTCGGCCAGCAGTCGCCAACCGGAACCTTCCAGGCCAGCAACCTGACGCAGAACGCGCTGACGAACGCTGGCGGCATTCCGAGTTACTTCCAAAACGGGTTCATCCGTGATGACCGGGACGAGCAAGGGCGGGCGACCACCAACTTTGGCATCGCCAACGACACGTTCGACACGGCGGGTAACATGGCGATCGGGGCCGCTGCGAACTCGCAGTACATGAGCGGGTTGAGTCCACTACGCTCAACTTTCCAGGATACGATGTCGTACCTGCAAGCCAACCCACAGAACTACAGCGCTGGTGACATTACGCTCGGGCAACTCCAGGCCCCGCAACTCGACGCGCCAATGGCAGTCAGCGCGCCACAACTCACCGGCTACCAGATGGCGGGTCCGCAACTGATCGACACGTCTACGGCACGAGTGGGGGCAGATCGAATCGGGACTGATCGGTTCATCGACCCCGGCAACCCGGAAGCATGGATGTCGCCGTACAAGCGAAACGTAATCGACGTGCAGAAACAGAAAGCCGTGCAGGACTTTGGCGAGGCAAGAGCGGGGAGGAACGCCAACGCTATTCGTGCAGGCGCTTTTGGTGGCTCCCGTCAAGCAGTGGCTGACTCCATCGCCGACCGCGATCTTCAGACCCAACTCGCACAGATCGAAGCGACCGGGATGCAAAGCGGATACGAGAACGCGCAGCAGCAGTATGAGCGCGATCGCGCGGCGAATCTCGGCGTTCAGCAGTTCAACGCATCGACCGGATTACAAGCTGGTTTGGCGAATCAAGGGGTCGGGATGCAGGGCGCTCTTGCGAACCAAGGGGCGCTACAGAACGCCAACGCGCAGAACCTTGCGGCGATCCTCGGCGTCCAGCAACTCGGCGCAGGGCAAAGCCTACAAGCGCAACTGGCTAATCAAGCGGCTGGACTGCAAGCGGGGCAGTCGAATCAGAATGCCGCGCTCCAGACGCAGCAACTTGGTAGGACGACCGGGTTATCCGCGGCGCAGTCCAATCAAGCAACTCGGGCCGCGCAGAATCAGCAGTTGCTTGATGCGTTCGCTAGGGCTGACCAACTGCAACAGCAGGCCGCGCAGGGCAACTTCTCGAACCAACTTAACGCCATCGGCCAGCAGACAAACTCATCGCTTGCGGCGAACACGATCGGCCAGTCCCGCGCCGACCTGCAACGGCTAGCGCAGGCGATGGAATGGCAGAACATCCAGCAGCAGTTGCAGGCGGGTAACGTGATCGACCAGCGCACGCAGCAAGCGCTCGACCTCGGATATCAGGATTACATCAACCAGATGAATCACCCCTACCAGCAGATGAACTGGCTGCAAGGATTGCTGGCTGGCGTCCCAATGGGGTACAACCAAGAGCAGGTGATCTTCAACCGGACGAACCCGGCATCACAGATCACTGGGCTTGCGACGGCGGGGCTGGGCGCGCTGAGCAACTATTATGGGAGGACGAACTAAGTGAACGATCACGTAGACATCCAATGCGTTCAGCACTGCAACTGTGGTGCTATTGATATGTCGCATACAAAAGCGGAGATCGAAGAGTCCCATAAGATGTTGCTTGCTTTGGCCGAGAAACTACAGAAGCAACGCGAACAATACATGGAGCGGCAATGAACCTCATCCAACAAGCCGAACACCTGAAGATGCTGCCCGATCAGACGATCGCGCAAATGCAGCAGAACCCTGGACAAACGCCGCCGTATCTCATCCTTGCGGAGATGCAGCGGCGAGAGACGATGCGCAAGGCGTATCAGGCATCAAACGCGCAGAATCCGATGGGGCAACCGTCAGTCAACCAGCAGATTACGCAACGGTTTCAGCAGTCCGTGCCAATGCAGCCGCAAGGACAGCAGGGGTATGCGGGCGGGAGGCTAGCCACGCTCGATGACCCTGAAGAGTATGGCTTCGCGCTACCAGATATCTCTACGCCGATTGGCGGTGGAATTGGGTCGATCTATGGTCCGCCAAAGCCATCAACCACGCTTGCCGACAATCTTTCCGAAGTTCAACGCCTGTACGGCGAATCTCCTTACAAGTCAGAGATCGGAAAGCTATCAGAACGAGAGCAAGAGTACCTGAAAAAGAAAACGCGCCTTGGCGACGTGCTCATGAACCTTGGCCTGTCGATGGCTGCGTCCCGGCGTCCAGATTTCCTAGGCGCTCTCGCAGAGGGAGGCATTGGCGCGTTTACGGGGTACACGCGCGACAAAGAACGCAATCAGGCACTTGCGCGCGAGGCGGGCAAGGAACGTCTCGGGTTGATGGGGCTTGATGAACGTAGGGCACAGGCGCTTGGTAATATTGCGGCTGACTCGCACCGCGCCGATGTTGCTCGTTACAACACGGAGTACGCCGCATACAAGAATGCCGACTTGATGGGCAAGCGACAGCAGTTCGAGAGCCAGCTTGCGGCAATGAAAGAGGAAGGACTAAACGATCGCAATCAAGCGGACATTGAGGCACGTGCCGACCTCGAACAGTACAAGCGAGCCGTCGAGGGCGGTGAGAAGCGGCAACAGCAGAAGTTCGAGATGGACAAACTGAACCGCACTATCGAAGGGCAAAAAGAAGTTGCTGGAATCCGCGCCAGAATGCGTGTCGGGAAGGCGACAAAGGAAGACTACACGAAGCTCAAGAACTCGTTCTGGAAAGACATGAACAGCGCCAAGGAATCTATAAAACTGGCCACGCCAACTGCGGACGAATTTGAAATCGGCAAACGAGCCGTGGGCAAACTGGTTTCCGAAGGGCTGTATACGGTTGAAGAAATCAGCAATTTCACCAGAATGAAGGCTCCCCCTCCGGGAGAAGAAAACGAGAAGCCCAAGCAGGGCGGCGGCATTGGTTCCGCAATTTGGAATTTGGCAACAGGGGGCAAGAAGCAAGCGGCAACTACTGGTCAAGGCGGTAAGCCGGGTGTTGAGGTTGTTCCGTTTAGAGGAGAGGGTGTTATTCCTTCCATGCCTCCACAGCCAAAGCCACAGGGTCAGCCATCGTGGTTTTATAATACGGTGGACGACCTGAATTTTGAAGCAGACCGATTACGCCGAAGGTTTAACAGCTACGGAGAGAAGTAACGATGCTCAAGATTGTCTACTCTCAACGGCTCAATAAAAATCTAGAGGTCCCTAACGATTGGGGTCCAGATAAAATTGTAGCGTATGAAGAAAAGTTGCTAGGTGGATCAGCGGCATCAGCGGAGCCAGTGGGTGCCATCGACTCTATTGCGGCTTTTTTGGGCGACATCCCACGCGGACTTGCAGAGCACGTAACCAACGTCCCGCGCGCTCTCGGCGCTGTCACTGGCATTCAGGGGCTTGAGTCTCTAGCGAAACTCACGGAAGAGGCGAAGCTGGAACGATTGTCGCCGCTTCACTACATATCGAAAGCCATTGGCGATGAAGCGGAGATGGATCGGGCAACAACAGCAAAGCAAGCGGGGCGGCTTGTTGGTAATGTCGGTGGTTATTTCGTCCCTGGCATGGCATTTACCAAGGCTCCCAAGCTTGCCTCAATGGGGCTGGCTATGGCTGGCGGCGCGGCCGAGCAGGCGCGCGAAGCCGACCGTATGGGCGCGACTCCTGGCGAGCGGCAACTGGCGTCTATCCTTGGCGCGGCTACGGGAACGCTCGATGCTGTCGTACCGGGCAGAATAACTGCTGGCTTGCGCGGTTTGAACGCTGCCAACGCTGCCGCCAACCAGGGCATCGCTGGTGTGCTGCGAAGGGGCGCGGGGACGGCTTTACTGGGCAGTGGCACCGAGAGCGCACAGACGCTCGCTCAAAACAAGATCGAGCAAATGGTCTACAATCCAGATCAAGACCTAACGGAAGGTCTTCTCAATTCAGCCATCGCTGGCGGCGGTGTTGAAGGTGGCCTGGAAGTAGCCCTGCAATTATTGGCGGGCAAGGCAGGCCGCAGCGTTGTTGGCAAGCGGGCGCGCATGAACGCTTCTCCCGAGGTTTCACGTACCGATAGAAACGCAGTCGGGGTCAGAAGCGGGGAAGGTGGTGATCCAATCGTTGAGTATTTGGCGCGGATGAACCCAGAGTTTGTCCCGATGACGCCAGAGCAGCGGTCGCAGAATTTCGCCGAGCGGATGCAGCGCATGGCCTCATCCACTCCCGAATCCCCCATCGACGTTGACGTATCCGATGCCCAGATGCGAGCGGCCTACGGACTGCCGCCGCGCGCCGCCACGCCGGACCCGTACACGTTCACTGGCGCGAGCCGCGAAGAAGCGCCAGCGCCTCGGCCAACGGGACGGGTGAAGCAAGTTGCTGTCCAACCAGCAGAGGACTTGCTGAACGAGATCCCGACCGAAGTACCGCAGCCAGCAATCACCGACTTGGCTGGTATTACGAGTGGAACTCCAGTCGATATCGGAAACTTGACATCGACCACAGACACGCCGGAGTACGCACCGATCGGTAGGCAGCGCCAAGCGCCAACGCAACCAATGCGTCCAGATGCGATGTCAATGCCCGCGCCAGTGAGCGAGAGCGGTACGGCGGCGGTCGATGCCTCTATCCCGTTCACGTCTCCGCTGCCGCAAAAGCTGTCGATGGCAACTCCGCAACCTACCGCCCCGCAATACACGATCGCCGGGATGCGCGAGGAGTTGAACGCTGGCAAGACGCCGGAGTTGGCGATGGATGTTTACCGGGCGCTAAAGGGGCTGGGTGTGGACGACTTGTTCTCTACCCGGCTGGTTGACAACATGGCCAACCCAGTTGCCGATGGGCAGACATCAGGGCGCATCATTGAACTGGCTCTGTTGAGCAAAGACAAGGACGCCATCCTTCGTACGCTTGACCATGAGGCCGTTCACGCGATGAAGAAGATGGGCTTGTTCACTGACATGGAGTGGTCTATCCTCGAACGCGCATTCGATCCGAAGGTTATCCTCGACGAGCAGGAGCGCAAGTTCTACACCGACTACTACAAGGGCGATGTGGCGGCAGTGAAAGAAGAAGCGATCGCCCGCGGCATGGAGAAGTATGGCCGCGGCAAGATTCAACTCGCGCCGGAGATCCAAGCCGTTGTTGACCGCAAGTTGACCGCGCTCGACCGCATCGGGAACGTCTTCCGCGATCAGCAGGTCGAAGCACCGAAGCAAGTGATGGACCGCTTTGCAAGCGGGGAAATAGGAGCACGCAATGTCGATGTCACGAATGTCAATCAACCGCGAACTGTCGAGGAGCCTCGACCGACGCAAGACCCCACGGCAAACCGCAGCACGGAGCTTGAAGATTACGACACCGAAGCCAAGGATGGCGTCGGGGCCGAAGAAGGTGAAGTAGGGAAGCTGTCGACAAGAAAAGAAAAGAATGTCGATGCGTTCAGAAAATGGCTTTCCGACGCTGGTATAGATCATTCGGTAAGAGGGTCTAGCTGGGCATCTCAATATATCGAAATCGATATGCCAGATGGTTCGATTAAAACGATTCGCTTCTCCGATCACGCACCTCGCGTAGACGGAAGTGGAAACCCTGTTGGCGGATTCAATCAAGAACTTCAGGGCAGGCATGATGCGGCTGACCTATCTATCCATCCAAGCGGGCCAACGCTCGCATCTGCTAAGGATTTCGTCCGTAATCAGTTTAGCGCTTCTGATTGGGATAACGTTTCCGCCAACTTGAAAAAGTCCCAGGCTGCGAACACAAAGGAAGAGGCGCGAAAACTTGATTACCGGATTGACAATCTTAAACGAGTGATTCAAGCAGAGAAGCAAAGCTCAAAGCCATATCAACCCCATATAGATCGGATGCAACGCGATCTGGATTCTGCTAAGGTCCGCAGAGAAAAACTCCAACCCCGCCTCTCCGTCAAACAACTCCCCGTACCCAACTCCCCCTACGCCGCGCACGATGACAGGACCAAGCTGCGCAAGGCGGCGGATTCGGTGTTCAAAGCGAAGTGGACGGAATTAGCTGATGCGTTCCGTCAGCAGGTCATTGACATGCGGCATGGGATTGTTGAAGCGGGCAAGAAGGCTGGCTTTACGAAAACAGAACAGTCCGCTGAGTTCATGACACGTCAGTACGACCGCGCATCGGAACTTGCGGCGGCGATGGCAAAGTACGGTCCTGGTCAGTTAGTCGGTAAGATCGGCGACGGTCACTTCGAAGTGATGGACAAACCGGAACTGGCGTGGGGCAACATCATGAAAGAGGCCCACGACAAAGGGAAGGCGGACCACTTAATCCACTACCTCACGGGCGAGCGCGGCGCATGGCTTTATGCCGATGGGCGCGAGAACAAGTTGACGCCGCAGGAGATCGCCGACTTCAAGGCGCTTGGCAAAGACCCCGCGGTAAAGGCATGGGCCGACCGCTACTACAAGTTCAACGATGCGAACATCGACATGCTGGTAGCCTCTCAGGTCATCGACAAGCAACTTGGCGACAAGTGGAAGTCGAGCAAGTACATCCCGTTCTACCGCGTGACGCAGGATGGAGAGGTCACGTTTGCCCGCTCCGGTGAGTCGATGGCGACCGCTCCGCGCATCAAGGGACTGAAGGGTGGTAAGGGCGACCTCAACGACTTCGTAGAGAACATCGTCCACAACACAACCATGCTGATGCAGATGGCTACCAAGAACGCAGCCAAGCATCGCATTGTGCGGGACGGGTTGAACACTGGGATGATCGTTGATGGAAAAAAAACAACGGCTATTGTTCCCACCCACAAAGGCGAAGCGGGCAAGACGATGAAGGTGTTCATCAATGGCAAGGAGAAGCACTTCAAGGTCAACGATCCGCTGCTGATGAAATCCCTCGAAGCGAGTATGCTCCCGTACGACATCGTTACCAAAGTCGGCGCGATGCCGGCGCAGTTCTTGCGCAATATGATTACACACTCACCTGTGTTCGCTA
>JAAOEI010000787.1_pt1 | contig 11909 bp, 9 predicted proteins | sample 7059261 | NCBI WGS metagenome assembly JAAOEI01 (sample SAMN14008812, study PRJNA610033) | viral metagenome | isolation source: viral particles filtered from seawater | place: China: Hangzhou Bay, Yangshan Deep Water Harbour | collected 2017-10-31
ATATCTTTTTTAAGACCAGTTACGTGGCCGTAAAGCGATACAATGTGTTCTCTTGTTGTTTTAGGTTCTATTGCCATAATTATAAAAAATCATCTACCTTGTTTATTCTATCAAGTTTTTGGTCTTCTGTCTGTAGTTGTGTGTAAGGTATACTTACATTTTGTTGACCTATAAATCCAGGGGTAGCATTAGCTACAGTTGGTGGTAATTGGCCTGCTGGAGTAGAGCCTAAATTAGGGATAATTGACTGTCTAAATGGATTAGGTAATTCAGGGAATACGTCCAATGAAACAGGTGTTTCGGACAATATTTCTTGTATAGTATCTATAATATCCTCTGCAGCCTCAAAAGGATTAGGAATTCCTAGTTGTTCAGCATTAAATTCAAAGATATTTTTAACATCATTTGAAATACTATAAGGTCTAAACTCACCGTCAATCAAAGCATTAAAAGCTCTACGCTCTCCTCTTTTAACCATAGTTTCTTCAATTTGTTCTTCGTTCATACCTAATAACTCAGCTGCTTTTATATCTTTATACATTTCTCTATTAATTCTAAATAAAGCTCTGTTAGAATCTATGTATGCATCTACAACTTCTTCAGGAGTTACCACTCCTCCTGTTAATGTTCTTCTTGCAAAGATACTTCTTGAAGCTCTGATACCATCTTTATAATCTGTAATTTTATAATTAATTCCTTTTGTTGGATCTATTTTTACTTTTCTCATACCAGCGATACCAGATAACTCATTACCTAATTCGTATTCAATTCCTCTTGGTCCAAATCTCGCATCGCTTTCAGGAACTATTTTAGCAACAGATGCTAAACCTAATCTTTTTAATTGTTTATAGTTAAACGGTGCTTGTGTTTCAACTAAATGACCTACTGATTTATATAAAGCATCACCAACTGTATCTACTTGTAAATCATAAATTCTTCTACCTGTTGCATCTACACCACCTCTACCTAATATTGGAGAAACATCTTGTAATGCTTCTGTCCACATTGATTCACTAATAAACGGAGATCCTATTTCTTTTGTAGATTCAATTAAACCTAATAAGAAGTCTCCCATAATACCATCTTTATCTTGTTTTCCTTCGTTAACTGCATTGATTACAGTTTGTATTGGTCTTGTAAGAGTGTCATATGCATTCATATGAGAGTAATCTATGTATTCTAAATTACCTTCTTTATCTTTGAATGGTAGAAGTGTAGAGTTTTTAGACCAATCAGCAACATATCTTCTCATCGCTTCTATTTCTTCATTGCTTACATCGTAGATAGTTTGTAATGTAGCAACAGCTCCTGCTGGTAATACTGTAGTTGTAACACCCATACCAAACAATCTTTGTAATCCTCTTTTTCTTAAAGGATTAACAATATCTCCGTTTGGTAAAACCACTTTTAAGAATATTTCATCTAGTGCTGTAGAAACTATATTAGTTCCTGTTCTCATTATTTCTGCAGGGAAAGCTACAAAATTACCTACAGGTAATCTTCTTAGTCCTTTAATAAAATCAGAAACAAAAGCATAATTAGGGACATTGTTTTTAACTAAATTAGCTGCTTGTTGTTTTAAATATTCTTCGTTGTATGTTCCTATTTTTCTTCTAGTTCCATCTTCTAAAACTTCAATTATATCTTGTCCTAATTTTAAACCTGCGTCATCATAAGATTTAGCTAGTCTAGCTTTCTCACCAAAGTATGTAAATATTTTCCAGAAGTCATCCTCTGCTGTATATGCATCTTGTGCAAATCTTTTTGCAACATTCATTTTTTTTAAGAAAGTATTTACGCCATTAAAGTCAGGTCCTATTCTGTTTAACACTCCACCAAAATCTACATCTTCTAAAAGTTTTCTTAAATCTCCTAATTGAACTTGAGAGTTAACCACACCTAATCTTAATAATTCTTGGTACAATTCGTTCGCTTGTCTTGTTCCTGGTCCTGCTACTTGTAAAGCGTTCCACGCTGCTTTAACGTCTGCTGTATTACCAAACGGCAGTAATCCATTTGCACCTGCAAATGCAGCGGCACTTAAAAAGTTTCTTGCGTGTGTAAATGGTGCAAGAATTGTTTTAGCCATCTGAGCTGTAGCTTTAGGATATAAAATAGTATTTTGGTAAAGCTGTGCTAAAAAGCTTTTAGATGTTTCTTTAGTTTGTCCTAACGCATCAGCATAATCGTTTAGTGCTACTTTACCTTCTATTGGATTTATTATTTCTGCAGCTTTTTCTGCTGCTCTTTGTCTTTGTTTTTTAGTTAATTTTTTACCTTTAGCAGAAGCTAAAGCGATTTCTCCATCTACAGCATCTTTTACTTTTTTATCTATTCTTGCTGCTTCTATTTCATCAACTGCTTTTAGTTTTGCTTTTGGATCATAAAATCTACCGATAGGTGTACCTCTTACAGCGTCTTGTTTTCCAGGAGGAGATATAGTTTTAAAATCACTTCCTGTTCCGCCTGTATATTTTCTAGCTTCTCCAGAGTTTGCAAATAAAAAAGGAACTCTAGGTTCAGGTCCTACTCTTCCGCCCGCGTCCCACGCATCCCAAGTTCTTTTTAAGTTATTAGATTCTTTTACTAGATTATCTAACCATTGATTATATCTTACTTGTGAAGATAGGTTAGCTGTACCTTCTACTAATGTAGACATTGGGTTTTCAGCTTTTCCTAAAAGATTTTTTACAATACGTTGTCCTTCATCTGTTAATTCTGATAATTGCGCTATGTCTCTATTTCTAACATTTATATTATCAAGTTGTAGATTATCGGCAACTGAAACTCTAAAAAAATCAGGAGCATCTTTTATGACTACATCTCCCGGTCTACCAGATAATAAAACACCTTTTGGTAAAGAGGATCCTTGCCATATCTCATCTGCTATTTTAGTTGCTTCTTCTGTTGTTAATTTTACTTGTCCTTTACTTAATCTTGTAACTTCTTTTTGTATGTCTTCTGCAGCTTGATTTAAAATAGCCTTAGTTGGTGGATAATTTTTTGCAAAATTTAAATCACCAGAATTATTTTTAAATGCTTCATAACCTCTATCCATTGCATCAGATAAAGATTTACGAATCATTTTTTCAAAATCATCTAAGGCAGATGGTGTAAGTCTTCTACCATACTCTGTAAATAAATCTTCCCAAACACTTCTCATTCCTTTAAAACTATTTATTATTTGAGTAACATCTTCATCTGTTGCTCCATAAGTTTTCTTTAATTTATTTTTAAAAAATTTAGAATTTTGTTCATTAATATCATCAAACCTAAAGTTAAATATTTTTTCTCCTGTTTTAGTTTTTTTAGTTACTTGTTTTCCTGTATTAGGGTCTACTGTTTTAAAAGAATCAGGTATCTTTTTAAAATTTTTTAATTCACCAAATCCTGCTTGATAAGGACGACCTGTTAATTGGTCGTTAGCTAATTCATCTATAGATTCAAAATTATATCTTAATTTTCTTTTACCAATTAAAAAATCATTCATTTCTTTAAATAAATTTTTCTTTGTATTTTCATTTACACCTGCAGATGTTCTTTTCATATTTTTAATAATACGTTCTCCGATCTTATCTACAGTTGTCATTGCTCTTTCAGCAGCATTTCTGTCAGCAGAAATTTGACCTTCCATTTTATTACGTAATTCAAATCCTTCTTGTGGGTCTGCACCTCTTGCTCTTAAAGGTTTTGAAATCCATTTATCAATCCATCTATCAAAAGGTTTAGTTATTGCTTTACCTGTACCTGCTTGGTTTCTTAATTTAGAAATAGTTTTCCCTGCACCTCCAATGATTCCTGTAAAACCAGCACCTTCTAAACCAAATTTTAATCTGTTAAATATTTCAGTGGTTGGATCATCTGTATCTCTTTCTAGTTCTGTAGGACCTCCTAGTAAATCACCAAAGGTTCCTGCTTCTTCTACATCAGCTACAAACACACCTTCAGCTAATCCACCTAATCCAGCACCACTAGCAAAAGCTCCTGTCTTTTCAAATCCTGTAGCTCCTTTTGAAAAAGCTTCATCAAATAATTTTTTATCTACTTTGTTTAAAGTTTTACCACTTAATTTTTTTTGAACTGCTTTAGACATATCTCCACCTAAATCTAAATATTTACCACTTCTTTTAGCAACTAAAGCACCTTTAGCTAAACCATTACCTACTTTAAAAGCAATACCACCTGGCACACCAATATTAACAATAAGTTCTGTAATTTTACCAGCTGTTGTAGCTTCAGCCATTTCATCGAAAGGATTTATTTTTGCAAAGAATTCTTCTACTTCTGCGGCTTTATTTGTATCTGCACCAAGATCTATAAGCGTTGCACCTAAAGATGCAAAACCTTCTGGTATTTTAAATAAACCAGAACCGATACCTGCTAACGCAGAAACAAATGCATTAGGTCTACTATTTTTATCAGCATCAGTTTCTATGTTGCTTATATTTTCATTTAAAAGATCACCAAGTGTGGCCATCAGTTACCTCCTATACTCGAAGATCTGTTCTTTCTCTAGCTTGTCCGTCTACTACTTCAAAGATTTTTTTAGATCCATCGGGTAATGTTATAATAGAAAAGCCTTCCTGTACCTCTAATTTTGGTATTTCAGTTTCACTTGATACAGTAAATTTCTTAACTGGTTTTTGATATTTTAATCTTAAAGTATCTTCAATAACAGAAGCACTATCTAATCCTTTACCTGTTCCTTTGTATAAATTTTCAGAAACATATTTTAAAGAATCAATCCAACTTTTACCTTGTAAACTATCAGCAGCTTTTTGTGCTGCTATTGTAGCATCTATCTTATAGTCTATACCAGCTAGTGTTTGTTTTAATTGTTCTTTCGCTCTCTTACTTGCAATCTTATCTTTAATATCTAATGTTGCTGCAGCTTGTTCTATTTTCTCTAATCTGCTTGGACCCGCTGCTGCTTCAGTTTTCATAAACTCTGCAAGACCTTCTTTAACACCACCTGTACCTAAGAAAGAAGCAGAAGCTCTAGCTAACATATCTGATAAATCTCTACGTCTAGCTTTATCACCACCTAACATTTTTATATAATCTTCTACTTTAAGTTCTGTAGATTCTTCTTTTTCTGTAGCACCACCAGTTCCTGTTCCAGTTTCTGTTTTACCACCAACTTTTGGAACTATTTTATCAGGTTCACCACCTTTATAATCAAGATCACCTTTAACATCTAAAGATTTATAAAAATCTTGTAATTCTTTTTTATCTTTTTCTGAAAGATCTAAGTCACCTTCTCCCATTTCTAAATCACTCTTAGCGATGTCTTTTAAAGTGCTTCCACCGTATGTTACAGGTTTAGCTAATTCATCAATACCTAACGGACCCATTCTTGGATTTCTAGCACTTATACTTTCACCAATTTTAATTAATCCTGGTGCTTGTCTTTCAGGACTCATAAAACCAAAACCAGTTCCTGATTGAAATTTCATTGGAGATTGAAAGTTAGGATCTAAAAATCTAGGACCTAAGAAAGCTTGTTTTAAAAAATCTAAACCAGTTTTACCACCTTGTTGATAACCAACTCTACCACCGCTGTTATACCCTAATCCAGATGTAATCCCCGTTCCGCGACTATCGACACGGCCACCTCTAAACATTGGTCGTCTTAATATTCTGCTCATTATCCAAACAATCCTAATTTAGAACCAATACTAGCAATACCTGTACCTACACCTAGTGCAGTTGATAATGGACTAGCTGGAGCTGCTGGTGGTGCATAACCAACAGTTTGAGTTGGGAACGCGCCTGGTTGAATTTGTGCAAGTTGTTGTCCTATTAAACCTATTTGTGTAAATGGTTGGAACTGTCTTTCTCTTTCAGCCGCTGCCGCCGCATCAAGTATTGCTTGTTGTTGTGCTTGACCTGCTTGACCTAGTTGAGTTTGGTATTGTCCTAAACCTTGTCTTGCAGCTAAATCTTGTGCCGCCGCTGCTTGAGCTTGTTGAAATCCTTGTGCTAAAAGTTGTGCTTGTAATTGTGCTCTGTTCGCTGCACCTCTTGAAGCTGTCTCAGCTGCTAATACACCTTCTCTACCACCTCCGTAAGCACCTGCTTGAATAGCTCTATCTCTTTGAGCTGTCTGTGCAATTGCTTGTTGTCTATCAAATTCTGCAAGTGTAGTATCAATCACCTCTTGTTGATAAGGTGACATATAAGGTTCATAAGCTTGTGGACCTGTTAGTGCTCCTAAACCCGCTGCTGCAGTTCTAGCATCTTGTTGTAATTGTGATTCTGCTGCAATCGTTGGTGCAAATTTTGTTGTATCTATTCCTGTAAAACCACCAGCAGGTATTGTACCTGGTTGTAGTTTTTTAAGAGTTTCTAAAAAGGATGTAAGTGCACCTTCTATTATCGGTGCTGGTTTTGTTATTGTAGTTGTTTCAGCCATTATGCCCTTGCCTCTAATCTGTTCATTGTTTCATACATTCTCTTTGCACCTTTATTAATATCTCCACCACCTGCACCTCTAACTGCATCTGCAGTCATTACAAATTCGTTTTTAGAAAGTCTTGCAGGTACATCATCTGCTCTTTCTTTTTTACCAATTGGTACGAATCCTCCACCTCTTAAATCCATCTCTTTACCACCAAGACTCATTAGGCCACCATCTTTTTTACCTTCACCTAAAATATCTTCTTTCATACCTTCAAATTCTGCTTTTGATATTTCGCCTCTTTCATATAATTGTGGAATATATAATTTATAGAATTCCATTTTTCTATCATCTGGCATTACACCTTCTACATCATTAAACATTGCATTTAAAATACCCATCTCTTCTGACTGACCAGGCATTATTGTTACTTTTAATTTGTCTACTAAAAACTCTTTTGGTTTTTCTTCAACAGCTTCTACAGCTGCAGGTATACCACCAAATTCTAATCCTACTCTACCACCGTTCGCGTACCCCGCTGCGGTAATTGTATCTACAATTTCATCTTCACTAAAGTATCCAGCGGCTTCCATAAATTGTCTAATAGCTAAAGCTCTGTCTGCATCTGATGCGCCTTCTGGTAAACTTGCTAATGCTTCATCAGCAAAATCTTTTGCAGCTCTTCTAGCTTCTGCTATTCCTAAATCCATAGTTCCTTGAGTTACAGGAAGTAATGCTGCTTCTGCAGTTGCTTTATTAAATCCAGGACTTCTTAATGTTTCTCCTGAAGTTGTTAAAAATTCAGAAGCTTTTTGTAATCCTGTTATACCCATATCTTTTCCTTTTTGTAGAAAAGTTCTAGCTGGATCAAATTCTCCTACAGGAGATCTAAATTGTTCTAATGTAGAGCTAGCTCCAGGAGCAGTTAATGCACCTGTACCTGCTGCTAACAATGCAGACAATCCAGAAAAATCTCCTTCACTACCTTCTTGTGCTAATTGAGAAGCTATGTTTATTCCTCCAGTTAATGCACCTCTTCTAAGTAATGCAGATATACCACTTCCTCCCGCTATTCCAGCAGGTAATAAAAATGGAGCTGCAGCAGATAAAAACGGTAATGCTGGTTTAATCTCGTTTGGTACTATCTTATCTAATACCTTTGAAATAGGTCTTGTTATCTTTTTTAAAAATCCCATAGTTTCTCTTTATTATATATGTTGATAGCAAGTTCGCAAAGCTTGTAAAAAGGCGAGTGTATCACAATTTACAAGGTTTTTAAACATTCGTCAACGATCCTATAAATTAGTTTTACTGCCTATTGGCAGGCTTTGTACCTTAATATGCACGCTTCTTGAGATGTCCTCCTGAGTCGTATCTGTAACCTCACTATCTACGTCCTCTTGAGCCTCTGCATCTGACATATATTCTCGGCCTGTTCTAAGGTGTTTTATGGTCACTTCTACACGAGGTTTATAAACTTTAACTGTTTTACCATCTATAACCTGATCTTCAAATGACTCTTCTTGTTCCACAAATGGCATTATCTGTCCTCCCTGTTTATTTCTAATATTGCACAAGTCCCTTCAAATATGTTTGCGGAACCTGCTTGTAATTGTAATTTATCATTTTCTTCTAATACTACGGATCCATCAGATATAGATTTTGAATCTCCAGAGTTTACTGTGTGTTCTGCAAACTGATATGATGTTGATGCAGAGTTGTCATATATAAAAGCTTTTATTTCAGTGTTAGCTACACCTACATTCGCTGTGTGAATATTTTGTACAATAGCTCTTGAGTTAGATGGAACAGTATAAATGTCTGTGACATCAGTTGTTGTTAAATCAAATTGTGCGTTTTTATAAATATTTGCCATTATGTACTACCATTGCCTCCTGATTTGAACCAAGTAAATCTTTCTGCTTCCTCCTTTAATTGTGTTAAAAATGTAGAGTTTAATTGTTCTACGATTGTAGAAATAGCTCGGTTGATTTGTCGTTGATTATCTTCTGTGTACTCTTTTTTAGGTTCTGGTAATCTTACTACTATCTTTGCCATTATCCTCTTCTTCCATCTGGTTGTAAATCTACTTGAAACGTACCGAATCTCCAAGACTCACCAGCTCCTGTATTTTCTATTTTAATATTTGCGTATCGTCCTCTTGCTCTTGTATCAATTTTTTTAGTTGATGAGTTAATTGTAAAAGGACTCAATGTACTTGCAGTATCATCATCTGCAGGAAAATCTTTTACAGATATAGTAATTTGATTATTGCCGACTAGTGTTTTGAAATTTGGTAAAAATCTTCTCATAGCTAGAAATACCTCACTTTGATCTTTTTGCAAAGAAAAACTAAAAGACTCAACAAAAGAAGTTAAAGCTGTTGTACTACCATCAGGATTAATTTGATCCGTTCCTACTTCGTGTTCAAACAATACACTTCTACCTAATCCAGTTTCACCTACAATTGCAGGAAAAGATCCTGTGCCAGAACTATCATATGCAGTTGCATATGGTTTTGGATATACTAATGAATCAATCCAAGTTGTTCTAATTGAGTTTGTATTTGTACCTGTGTACCAATTACCCATTGGTAATCTTGCATTATCTTGACCATAATTATAAACCACATATCTATTGTTAAATGTAGATCCAGATGTTGGATACCACCAAACAACTTCTGTAAATAGATTATTAATACCAGCAGTTACTTGTTGACCTTTTGTAGTATCAATATCATCGTAAACATAATCTTCAACAGAACAAGGTAATGTATTTACTGTACCATCAAAAGAGAAGAAACCATTGTTACCCATCCAATATGCAACACCATCAATTTCAATTGCTGCATTCTTACCAATTAATCCACAGTTCGTACCCACCTGTTCAAATCCAAATGTAAATGGTGCACCAACAAATTTCATTGCATACAATGCATTGTCAGTCCACACTAGAATATTTTCTTTTGCAACTAACGCACCCATAATTTTTGTACCATCTTGTAGTCTTTGTGTACCTGCAGTGTTAGTTGCTTCAGGTGTATAATCATTGATATCTTCATCGACAGAGAATCTAATAAACATATCATCTTGTGTGGATGGTGTGCCTATAGTTTCTTCTGTACCGAAATGAATTAAGTGACGTGTTGTTGGTGAAATCAATGTAACTCTAGTTGCTGTAGGATTATTAGCTGTAGAAAAACCAGCTGTAGATGTTGAAGCTCTAGTTGTTAACCTTGCTGCAATATCCGCGTTCCACGTAAAAGTTTTACCGTTTGCAATAGTTGCAACCAATACATCACCAAAATTACTTAATGACCAAAGACCTGGTTCTAGTGTAATTGTTCCTGCATCAACTGCATCACCCCAACCATTCCAATCTGTTGCATTAGTAACAGTCGTGCCGGTTGCCGTTGTTGTTGGAGCGCTAGTTCCTAGTTGACCTCTAGTACATCCTGTTAAATCATTTGAAGATTTACCTGAGTATGTAACTAATTCTGAAGTAGCTGCATAGTTACCTGAAGAAAAATCACCAATTAAAACTGTACCTGATGTTGGAAAAGAACTTGCATCTGTTAAAGTAATTGTTGTATCTGCAGCAGCAATTGCTCCATTCAAAGTCGTTGTTGCTGATCCTGTAACTGTGCCACCATAATTACCAGTACCAAATCCATATCCATAGGATTGTGCAGCTGGACCCACAGGTTCGTATGGTTTTAAAGTTATGCTACCACCTGTTGCTACAGTTCCTGTTGCGTTTGAACTTTGTGTAATTGTAAAAGTTGTAGGACTTGGAACAGATATAACTTGAAAGTTTTTATCTTCAAAGTCTGCTGCTGTATAACCTGTACCACCTGGTAAAGTCACACTATCAAATAAAACAATATCACCCACACTAATATTGTGAGCTGATGAAGTTGTAATTGTACAAGTGGGTGAACCATCTACTGTTGCAATAGTTGCACCTGTAATGTCTGCTTTTAAAGGTGTAATATCAAATAACTGACCTTCAAAATATATAAGTAAAAATTTATCTGTACCAATGGCTACGTATCTATTACCATCTGTATCAACGAATGCGTGTTGTTTTCTAGCTACACCTACTATGGTGTCTGTTAAAAGAGATTGCCAACCACCTACTTTTTCTGGTAGGCCATATCTAAATCTTACATTATCTGAGTCTACCCAACGACCCTCTGCTCCAACTGCTGTATCTTGTTTGTCGATTCCAGGAGCAAACTTAATTTTCGTAAGCGGCATTTTTTACTCCTATGATGTTACGTTATATACGTATTGCCAACCTTTGGTTGCGTTAGTGTATCTTAATTTAATCGATTGATTATTATTATTTAAAGTTAAATTTGAAGCTGCACCTCTTATCGGTTGACCATTTCTATTTACAGTTACATTGTTAGATCCAAATCCTCCAGTTGCAGATACGTCCATAATACTAACCGTATCGCCTTTGCTTGGTGAGGCAGGTAGTGTAATTGTAACACCTGTGCTTGCTGTATCTATTAATAAATTATCTCCAGCTACAGCTGTATAAGCTGTAATAGATGTAGAAGTAATTTCAAAATTACCTTCTTGTAAAACATCGAGTCTTGCATCTGTTCCATTGGAATGGACAACCATTGTTGCACCTACAGGAACAGCGATTGGATTTGATGATCCAGCTGTTTTAACACTTAAAGTATATTTGTTTGCTGTTGTTCTATCTGTTGCATCTTGAATAATATAAACTCTAGTTGCTGTACCACCTGTTGTCGATGCAGGTATAATTAAACTATTGTTACCAGCCATTGTGCCAGTTAATTTTAAATAAATGTTTTTACCATTCGCGGCCGCCGATCCATCAGCCAAACTTAATGTAACATCTGAACCTGTAGACATAGGTACATTAACAACACCTGATGAAGATGCTTGTAATATTTGTAAATTAGTATTTGTAATAGTTCCCCACAAACCTGCTTTTTCGCCGGTTGCGACTAACTCTAATGATAAATCTGTTGAATAAGTTGATGCCATATTAATAAGGTTCTATTGGTGTCCAAACCATTGTTGCTCCTGGTATAATTTCGTTCCACGTTATAATACCCACATCTCCTGTAGCTAATGTTAAATTAGATCCAGTAGGACTTACATTCGCGGTTCCTGTTATAGTAACAGATCCAGATGTTATAATCAAGTTGTTTCCAGATGCTGTAACATTAGCATCTCCAGAAACTACAACGTTTCCTGTGCCTAAAGTTAATGGAGTTTTAGGTGCTGTAATATTAGCAGTACCAACAATTGTTACTGTGCCAATACCAAGTGTTAAAGGATTACCAGTTATATTCTCTGTAACTGCATCAGCTATAATATTAACCGGTCCAATTGTAGCTGTTATATTACTGCCGTTTACTGAAATAGTTACGCTATTATCGGGACCCGATGTAGCGAATGGTAATGCAGATATTGCGTCAAATCCTAAACTCATAAATTTCCTTAAAAGGAGACTGTGTGGTATG
>JAAOEI010000789.1_pt1 | contig 11901 bp, 12 predicted proteins | sample 7059261 | NCBI WGS metagenome assembly JAAOEI01 (sample SAMN14008812, study PRJNA610033) | viral metagenome | isolation source: viral particles filtered from seawater | place: China: Hangzhou Bay, Yangshan Deep Water Harbour | collected 2017-10-31
CAAGGTGCTCAAGGAGCTGGTGGTGGTCAAGGTAACCAAGGCGCTCAAGGAGCAGCTGGAAACCAAGGTGCTCAAGGAGCAGCTGGTTCTGATGGAAATCAAGGAGCACAAGGAGCAGCTGGGGGAACTGGTGGTCAAGGTAACCAAGGCGCTCAAGGAGCAGCTGGAGGAACTGGTGGTCAAGGTAACCAAGGTGCTCAAGGTGCAACTGGTGCTTTAGGAGTAGGAATGTCTCCAGAATGGGCTGGAGCTGTGTTCTACGTCCCACATACATCATCTGCGAATGGTATATGGACTGTTGGTTATGATAGTTCAAACTATTGGACATTTTATAGATGGACATCGAATGGTTCAGATCAAAGAGGTGGTATTAGATTATTAGTAACTTATCCTGATAATATCACGACAATGAGTGGTGTTTATGTGATGATAAGAACAAGTAGTGCTACATCAGGTACGAGTCATGTGGATGTTACTGCAGGTAATCCAGCTTCAATGACATCAGTATTAAGTAATGTTGCTCAAACATCTTGGGGTATTGAAACAATATCTTCTAGCACTTTAGGTTCAAATACTGGTACTCAAGAAAGAAGTTTAATACAATTTGATTGTTCAGCCGATGATGGGGCTTATTGTGATATAGGTCCTATATGGTATACACTTTCATAGGAGAATAGGTTATGGCTAATTATATATTATGTTACAATACAGGCTCAGGAGTTATCGAAAGAGTTGTGAATATGGATTACATTCCATTTGATAAATGTGGAGTGTCTCCATACGAAAACAAAGTTAGTGCTTCATCAGATGAACCTGTATCATATTATTTAGGTTCAAAGAGATTTTCTGGTTCAGCCGAACAATTATACAATGGTACAGGAACTTTAGTAGATATTGATGAACTAAAATGGTCAATTAATGGACAACAAATTAGTTCGAGTATGGATGTTAGTATTCCATCAGATACATCTTTTAATTTACAATTAGAAGTAATAGATGGTCAAACAAATTCTAAATCTACATTAAGTGGTGATGGATTTAACACTCAAATTTCTGTTAGACCAATTTGGTTTATAAATTCTGTAATAGGACCTGATGATGAAGATGAAGTTGATAGATACGATAAATCAGATGCTAATATAGAATATCAATCTTTTACAAATGGTGAAGTTACTCGTAGTGTAGATTTATCGTCTGATAGTAATAGAGTATATTTATTTAGAGGTAATAACATAAATTGTAATTTAATAAAGGACTAATATGGCAGAAAAAGATTCAGGACTTGGGCATATATTTGCTGAACATCGTGCTACGGGTGGGAGTAGTCTTTATACTTGGACAGAAGGTGGTTCTATATCTGATATTTGGACAGTAAGTAGTACAGTTGGTTATAGAGGAGATCATAGTTCTATAGATAGAATGAGAGGCCTCTGTTACTATGGTTCAGGACCCTCACATTCAGGAGCTAGTGTGTCAATATTTAGACTTTATGATGGTAATCAAGAGTACAGTACAACTAGTACCACATATGATAATTATGCTTGTTGTTTTGTTCATCCAAATGGAGCTGCTTTTTATTTAGATAATACTAATTCATCTCCACAAAGTACTGTTAGAATATTCCAACTGAATGGGGTAGGTGCATCTATATCTGCTTTTGGTGTAAATGAAGGGAGAGCTATTCTTTATGCTACTGATGCTACACCAGACCTTTTTAATAGACCAGATAAGAATGTTCTTTATATTGCAACTGATGAGCCATCAACTGGTTGGAACTCACAAGCAAATAGTCAAACTTTTTATGTTAGTCAACGAGATATGCTTGATGGAACTAACTCTGAATTATTTTCTTTTGAGGTATCTTCTTACACCACAGATACTGTAAGAAGTAGGTTTGCAAAAATATTTTCTCATCCAGATGGAACCGTTATAATTGCTATCGGTAGTGGTACAAGTTCAGATGGTGGATTTATTGGAAGATTTGGAAGAAATGGATCTGTAATATGGACGGTAGGAAAAAGAACAGTAAACTCCGATGTCAGAAATAGTCAAGCATGTGGTCTTGACCATATAAATTTTAGATGGATGTATTGGGGTTCTGGTTCAACAAGTGATCCTGAACCAGTAGCATTGATAGACATGAATGATGGTTCTGTTGTAGATTTTGTAAATACTCATTCTACCTCAACTGGAAACGAACATAGAACAAATAGTGCAACTCCTATATCTTATGGTAGAGTCTTAAACACAGATACATTTGAAAGACCTTATTCTCAAGCAGTATGGTTTGGTGGGTATACTGGAAACCACGATCCTAATCCTAATATTGCAGATTTTGATGGTAATCCAAAGGATAAATTCAACGAGACGGATGCTACAGTAACACGAGAAAATACCTCCAATAATGCATGTAAGTCGGCTCGTGATAATAATGGACAAAAACAAATGGCTGCTATGAGTGGGAGAATAAGATTAAAAGACACAGGAACAAACACTCCGACTGATGGAATGAATGCAAGACAAGTTGCTTATGCAAAAGATGTATATCTAACTGGAGACGATGATTATGTTATGACTACTTATACTGGAAATCAAGTCAGACAAATGAGGCATGGTAAGTTTTGGGCAAATGGTGTACAAATGGGAATGGGTGGTCACTAAATTGTGAGAGAACATTTAAATAGTTATATAAATTCAGAACTAGAAATAAATGAACAGAATAATTTAGTTTATAATGAATCTGTTTATATAATGAATTATTCTGAAAAATCCACTACAGAAGAGATAGCTAACCTTATAGTAAAACCAAATGGTAGTGTTTTAAATGTAGGATATGGATTAGGTTTCTTTGATAAAGAAGTTCAAAGAATAGGTGTATCGTCACATACAATAATAGAGTGTCATCCACAAGTGATAGAAGCATGTGATTTAGATGGTGTTGAATTAATATCCACAACTTGGCAAGAGACAGTTCCAAATCTAATAGAACAAAATACAAAATTTGATACTATATGGTTTGATACTTTTATTTTTGCTGGGGAAGAATGTTTTGAAGACGAGTGGTGTAATTTTGCTTCTATTATTCCTGACTTACTTAACGAAGGTGGAGTTGTAAGTATGTTTATGTTTAAATTTCCAAATCATAGAAAAATAAAGTTACAAAACTATTTCAAAGATTTCACAGAATATAAAACTAAAATGACAACACCAAACTCTCACTACGAAAATCACGAATTTTTATATTGGAAAAAATCATAAGTTTTACACTTTTTAAGATATATTTATATATACACAAGGTTACATATGAAGTTAGCAATTTTCTGGCAATTTAGTCAATTTAATTCTAAATGGGAAGAGTTATATTACAAACCAACTCTCAACAAAATAATTGAAAGTGGGTTGTATGATCAAATTGAGTTTATAGATTTTTTTATAAAAGGAAATAAATTTGTAAAAAATCCACCTGATAAACTCAACAATGTTCACATGTTTGGGACGATAAACGAAAAACACAAAGAGATAGCTTCTTTTTGGATAGATAGGATAATTAAATGGTCAAAAGAAAATTTAGGGTATAAAATATTATTATTTCATGAGCTTGGTATTGTCGGAAATTACGAGTCTTTTTCTTGGTTAGAATATGAAGTTGATGTACAATCTACAAAAAGTAAATTTAAGAATTTTTTAGAAAGACTTAGTATAGAGAAATGGAAACTTTCTGTAGACCTTTTAGATTACCATGATGTTGTTGGTGGAGTCTGGCATGAACACGCAGTGTTTTACAATGATGATTTTACTGAATTATATAAATTTGATTTTCCACATTATCATGGTGGACCTTTTTACTGGACAACTTCAGATTATTTTTCAACACTTGATGTTAATTTTCTTAAACAAAAATTAGATAGAGAAGGTTGGCGTCCCTATCTTGGTGAATTAATAATTGGTAGTAAAAATCCAAATTATTATAGTTTAATATCATATGATAAGGATAAACCATTTAATCAATATGAAAGCGATATTGACGAGTGGTGTAACGTTGATGCCTTAATAGAAAAAAGTGTTAAATATTTAAATGATAAAAAAATAGTACAATCAATTCTTTAAAATAGGTTACAAATTATATGGAATTTACGATTCTTAACGAAAAGTTAAACAAAAATAGTAAAAAGTTAATATTTGTTGTTGATAATTTTTATGAAAATCCTGACAACATTAGAAATTTTGCACTAAATCAAGATTTTGTTGCTGATTTAAATTATTATAAAGGTAAAAGAACAAGAAGTAAATTTTTTGTAGAAGATACTAAATCACAATTTGAAAAAATCATAGGTCAACCAATAGTAGATTGGGAAAGTCATGGTATGAATGGTAAATTTCAAATTTGTAATTCAGAAGATGCATTAGTTTACCATACAGACCATCAATATTGGGCTGGTATGGTTTATTTATCACCAAATGCTCCTTTTGAAACTGGTACTACTTTATATGCACATAAAGATACAAAAATTAGATATAGTGAAGATGTTACTTCAGAAGTTTTTAAAGGTGGATTCTATGACTCTACTAAATTTGAAGTAGTAGATGTTATTGGAAATGTTTATAATAGATTAGTTATATTTCATAGTCAATCAATTCATGCAGCTTCTTGTTACTTTGGTCAGACCAAGGAAGACTCTCGTTTATTTCATATGTTTTTCTTTGATTAAAAAATGAAGTTTAGTATAATAACACCAGTTCATAAATATCATAAGTATCTTTTAGAACTTTATGATAGTATAAAAGCACAAACATATTCTAATTGGGAATGGGTTTTGTATTTAAATGGAGATTGTAAAATTGACATGTTGCCTGAAAAAATCAGAACAAATAATAAAGTAAAAATTTATACTGATTATTCTGAAGATGGTAAAATGGAGATTGATGGTAAAAAAGTAGGTGTCGTAGGGTATTATAAAAACAAAGCATTCTTCAAAGGAACTGGTGATGTTCTATGTGAGGTTGACCATGATGATTTAATAACTTCAGATTGTTTAGAAGAATTATCAAAAGCTTACAAAGATTCTGAGATTGGTTTTGTTTATAGTGATGCTGTTTCTTATCAAGATGATTTTGTACCTTTTAATTCTGAACATGGTTGGTCAAGTTACAAATATAATTTTCGTGATAAAGATTATACTGTAATGAAATCTTGGAAACCAACAAGTCATTCACTTGCTTTTATTTGGTATGCTCCAGATCACATAAGGTCTTGGAGAAAGGAAGTTTATGAAGAAGTGGGTGGACATGATGTTACATTAAATATTTGTGATGACCATGATTTAATGATTAGAACATATCTTAAAACAAAAATGTTTCACATTGAAAAACCACTATACATTTATAGAATACATGGTGATAATACTTGGTTAGAAAGACAAGATGCAATTCAAATAAAAACAGTTGAACTATATCATGAGTATGGATATGAACTTGCTGAAAAAGATGCTGATGATAAAGGTTTACTAAAAGTTGATCTTGGTGGTGGATTAAATCCAAGAAATGGATATACTATAATAGACCAAACTGATGCAGATATAAATTGTAACTTAAACGAAGGTATTCCACTTGACGATAATAGTGTTGGTGTATTAAATGCAAGTCATGTACTTGAACATTTAAAAGATCCTATAAAGTCAATGAGAGAGATACATCGAGTTCTTGTACATGGTGGGTGGGCTATGATTGAAGTTCCATCTACAGATGGACGAGGTGCATTTCAAGATCCAACTCATGTTAGTTTTTGGAATGAACATAGTTTTTGGTATTACACTAATAGAGATAAAGCATTTTTTATTCGTAATGAAGATATTCGTTTTCAAACATATAGACTTAATACTTGGGAAATGGCACCTCATATTCCTGTAGTAACTGCTTGGTTAGTGGCAATTAAAGATGAAAAACGTTTTCCTGGAATACTTGGTATCTAAAGATGAAAAATAAAAAAACAAAAATAGTAATGATTTCTATGTTCAAAAATGAATCTAAAACTATTAGACGAATGCTTGAATCTTGTTATAAATATATTGATTATTGGGTTTTACAAAATAACGGTTCAACTGATGGTACTGAAAAAGTTGTTGAAGAATTTTTTAAAGATAAAGATGTTCCAGGTTTTGTTTATGAGGTAGAAGAAGGTTGGATTAGTTTTGGTTGGAATAGAAATCATCTTTTACAAAAGTGTATTAATACTAATCATGGGTGTGATTGGATACTTAAAATGGATTGTGATGAAACATTAGAAGTTGATGATGATTTTGATTGGTCATTATTAGATGATACTAATACACAAAGTTTTGAAATAACAGCGATAACAGGTAATTGTATTTATTATCGTTGTTGGATGTGGAACGCTAAATTACCTTGGTATTTTAAAGATGATGTTGCACATGAATGTATAGCTCTTCCAGATGTTGATGAACATTTTGAGCGTGCAGTTCTACCAAATAAGATAAGACACATCGGAACGAATGAAGGAGAAAGTTATTCACTTAGGAGTAAATATCTTTCGGATGCTTTAAAACTTGAAGAAAAGATAATTAGAGAGGAAAATTTATTTGAAGATTTGTATCATTTTTGGTATATCGGTAAAAGTTATTATGATTGTTATGTTGAACCTGATTTTTATCCATTAGGAAAAAGACATCAAGATGAATTTGCTCGCCGTTCTTTGTTTTATTTTAAAGAATATATGAATCATGTTCATAATTACGAACAATTAGAAAAAAACCCAGATTACATAAATGAAATGGCATATTATACTCTACATCTTATTGGTCAAATTTATCGTTATTTTAAAGATTATGCAAACTGTATTAAGTTTAATACTGAAGCTGAAACATTTTGTCCAGCAAGAAATGAACATATTGTGGGACTTGCAGAATGTTATTGGGAACTTGGTCAGTTTAAAATTATGAAAGAACATACAGAGCGTCTTGTAGATCCAAGTCGTACATTACCATTTCCAAATTTTTATTTTTTAATACATCCAAGTTGTTATATTGATAGTGGAAATCATGGAAAATATTTACACGAAATAGCTTGTCAGAATTCTTGATATATAGTTTTATTTTTGTATTTATCTAATATGAGTTATATTTATATATGAATAATTAGGATAAAACCATGCCAGCGACATTTGGACAATCGAACATAGCATTCGGTAGAGCTTCATTCACATTTAGTGAGTTTAGTGTCGCGTATGAATTGTCGTTAGTAAAAGATGGAAAATACTCAAGAAAAGAACTTTTTGAGAGAATGTTCCAAAAAGATCCTGTTAAGAAAAAGAAAGTCGTAGAACTAATCCTTAAAGTTAAGGGAAAAACAATACAAGATAATGTAAAAATACCGACAAATATGAATATTGCATTATCTAATATTGACTTGGTAATACAAGAAGTCTTACATAAACCGACAGCGAGAATATATGCTTAAACTTTATACAGATAAAAAAGAATTATTTGAGTGTAATGTGGCACTTGAGGGTGTTGACATAAAAGATTCTAAGATTAGAGCTATTCTTAAGTTTGATGATAAGAACCTTATGATTGAAGGTAAGATAAAGTCTGGTGGAAAAGGTGAAATTATTTTTCCTAAATTAAAAGGATTAACCGAAGAAGGTCAAAGGGGAACTATGGAATTGGAAGTTATTGCAGAAGATGCTTACTTTCAACCATATGAAGAAGATTTTGAAGTAAAGGTCAGTAAGAAAGTTACTGTTGAGGTTTTAAGTAAAGAAGAAAAGAAACCACAAATCGTTGTTGAAAGGATAACACCAGAATCAGAATTGATGAAAATGTTAAAAGAGAACGGAATTACCAAAAAGATGTTGGTAAAAAACAAGTCTCGTTTTACTCCTGTTCTACATAATTATTATAAGGAAGCAAACATCAAAGAAGGTTTTAATGTCTTTTTATCAAAGGTTTTAAAGAGGTTAGATTAAAATGTCATTTGATTTAACCAATGTATTAGTATCAGAGGGATTTCAAAACTTATTACAAGTTCGTAGAGACGACAAAACTATTTTTGACGCTCTTGGAAATACTTTAGATGACTTTCGTCTATCTGGTTCTTTCACCACGAGTGAGTTTTTAGAAATAGAAAACGGAACAGCTCAAACTGGTAATAAACTACATAGTCGTGGGGGAACTCTTTATTGGGGTAACACAAACTTACAGACTGGTGGTAGTGGTATATCTAATATGGTTGAGGATTCTACTCCACAACTTGGTGGTGATTTAGACCTTAACACTAATGATATAAACGGAGTAGGAAATTTTCTCGTACAAGGAACTGGTTCTTTACAACAACTGAATGTTGGTGATAATTCTTTTGACTCATATTTATCTATAACACCAACATCTGTTGAGAAAGACCTTTTTTTAATTAAATCAGGAAGTTTCTCTGCCTTTGAGGTAAATGATAAAGGTGTTATGAATTTGGGTGGATTTACAGAAGAACCAGATGTAGTAGAAGGTGGTTTTTACTATAACACAGACGAGAACGAATTTTATTTAGGAACAGGATAATATTATGCCAAGTTGGAAGAAAATTATTGTATCAGGTAGTAATGCCGAATTAAATCAAGTCACAGCATCTTTTAAAGGAGATGGTTCAGGAATAACAGGTATTTCTGCTGATTCTCTTGCTAATGCATTAACTGTTGATAATTCTACTATTCAATTAGATAGTGGTACAACCTATAATGGTTCTGCAGGTAGAACAATTAGTATTAAAGATGCTGGTGTTGATGCCGATGCCTTAGCATCAAGTGTATCAGGTGATGGATTAACAGGCGGTGGTGGTTCAGCTCTTGCAGTGGGTGCTGGAGATGGTATAACTGTAAATGCAAATGATGTAGCAGTAACAGCAGCTCAAACTACGATTACATCTGTTAAACATAATTCCCTCATAATAGGTGGTAATTCTCAAAATAATACAATTGATTTTGGAACTGATGATGTAATATTATTTGATACTGATAATACAGAAAGAATGAGAGTAGATGCAGGTGGTATAGATGTTACTGGTGCTATAACTTCTACAGGTGCGATTACTGCAGATGGTAATATTACTTCTAAAGGTGATATAATATCAGAGGGTGATGTTATTGCTCAAAGATATATCGTAAGTTCTTCTGTATCTATAATTACTTCCTCATTCTCAAGTGGTTCAACGATATTCGGTGATGATATGAACGACACTCACCAATTTACTGGTAGTGTTTTTATAACTGGTTCAACAACTGTATCTGAAAGATTAACTGCTACTGAGATAGGAGCTTTTACCGCTAAAGGTGCTATTGATTTTGACAATCAGAACTTAACTAATATTGATATCGATAGTGGTGATATCGCTAGTGGTGTAACAATAAACAAATCACCTACTATAACACTTGGTGGAGACTTAGGTGGTAGTTTAGAATTAACTGCTTTAGCTGGTGGGACATTAACTGCTACAATACAGGCTGATTCCGTACAAGGAACTATGTTGAATGATGATGTTGCCGATGATTCAACAATAGAAATATCAAGTAATAATCTTTCAGTATTAAAAGTTCCAAATGCTTTAACTGTTGATGATGCGACAATTACTTTAAATAGTGGTACGACCTTTGATGGGGCTAACGCTAGAACCATATCTGTAAAAGATGGTGGTATTGATGCTGATGCTCTTGCTACATCGGTTGCTGGTAGTGGTATTGCTGGTGGTGGTGGTTCAGCACTATCCGTAGACTTTACTGAATTAACAGGCGCAAGTCCAACATTTACAAATTTAACTTTGAGTGGTAATTTAACTGTTAAAGGTACTACAACAACTATTGCTACTTCAACATTAGAAGTTCAAGATGCATTTGGATTCTTTGCTACAGGTTCTGCTGGTACAAATGTTGATGCTGGTATTATTGTACAAAGTGGTTCAGCTGTAGATAGTGGTTCTGCTCTTTATCATGACATATCAAGTAAGAGATGGGCAGTTGCTAAAAATGTTGCTTCAACGGCTACATCGGTAACTGAAACTCAATGGCAAGGATTTGTTGCAACTGTAAATACAGGATCTGATAGTCCTGTTGGTGATTCACCAAATTATGGTGTTGGTGAAATTCATATTGATGCAGATGGTGAAATATACATTTACTCTTAATAGATAAGTGAGGTTATAATGGCTGGATTATCAGACCAAATAAAGAAGGCACAAGAAGTGGTTTCTGAAGAAGAAATAAGAAAAGAAGTAGAACAAGAAGTTGTCAAAGAACAACCAAAGAATTTAAAAACATCTGTTGAACTTACAAAAGATGAGATAACTATGATACTAGCAAAGTTTGCTCAACTTGAGTTTAAGGGTGTAGAAATAGAATTAACTTATAACTTAATAGTTAAGTTACAAAACACTTACAAAAAACTATTAGGTCAATAATCTTAGTGTTGGCCTGTCGTTTGGCAACGATGGGAAGTGGGCTCGAAGAGTAACCAACCGCAATAGGAGCAAACATGCCATCTTGGAAAAAAGTCATCGTATCTGGCTCTGCTGCCAGTTTATCAACCCTTACCACATCTGGTGCTGTCACATCAAAAGGAAATTTACAAGTAAGAAAATCTTTTCCTGATATTGCTTTAAGAGCTGACAATGAACAAAGACTTAATTTTGTTGATGATGGTAACGCTATACAAAGTGGAATAAAGAACAACGCTGGAACAATGAAGTTCTATGGTGATAGTAGTTCTAATAAAATTAGGTTAACTCTAAATGATACTGTTGCAGAATTTGATGGTAATGTAAGTGGTTCAGCAACCTCAACAGGTTCGTTTGGTAGAGTTCAAGTAACAACAATAGCTGGTAATAGTCCTTTAACTATTGAGTCTCCAACACTTAGTGGAGATACCGATATTAATGGAAACCTAACTGTTACTGGTGATATAACTGCTCAAAACTATATTGTATCATCGTCTGTAACAAGTATTACATATCAGTCTCTAAGTGGTTCTACTATATTTGGTGATAGTTCAGATGATACTCATCAGTTTACAGGTTCACAGTCTACGACTGGAACAGGTTCGTTTGGTGCTGGTTACATAGATAATAAGTTAGGCATCGGCACCACAAGTCCTGATGAAGGGTTACATTTAAAATCTAAAAATATACTTTTTGAAAGAGCAGGTTATGATACTGGTGACCAAATAAAATGGAAAGTAGGTGGAAATGATAGATTTACTTTAAGATTTGATACTACTGCTGGTGGTTTATTATTTTATAATGAACACGGATCTATTGGTAATCATTTATTTTTAGATAGATTAGAAGCACATGTCGGCATCGGTACAACAACGCCAACATCAGAATTAACCGTACAAGGTGACATAAGTGCTAGTGGTGATTTTCTTGGTTCATCAACTTCAACTGGTTCGTTTGGTACGATACAATCTACAACTGCTACAATACCTACTTTACTTGGTAACACAACAGTTGATGCTACTCCTAATGCTAATTTTACTGTAAAAGATACAGGTTCTAATCCTATTAGATTACAACTTAATAATGCTTCAAGTACATCTAACTTTCAAGCACTTGAGTTTTTAGATAGTTCTGGTACAGAAGGATATATAAGATATACTCATGGTGATGATGAAATGACCTTTGCTGGTAAAGGTACTGCTGGTGTCATGTTGACTTTGGATTCAAGTGGTAATGCTATTTTTGCTGGAAGTAAAATAAGTGGTTCATCAACCTCAACTGGTTCGTTTGGTGCTGGTTACATAGATAATAAGTTGGGTATCGGCACCACAAGTCCTGTAGAAGCTCTTCATGTCGCTGGTAAGGCTTATGTAAGAAGAACAGGAACTGCTACTGCTCATGGTGATACAG
>JAAOEI010000790.1_pt1 | contig 11898 bp, 19 predicted proteins | sample 7059261 | NCBI WGS metagenome assembly JAAOEI01 (sample SAMN14008812, study PRJNA610033) | viral metagenome | isolation source: viral particles filtered from seawater | place: China: Hangzhou Bay, Yangshan Deep Water Harbour | collected 2017-10-31
GATGTCACAAGAACTATTGGCTTGGATATTAGAATATAAGTTTGATCCTAAATATTCCGTGAGCCGTGTTCCGTGTGACATGGAACAAGACACTAAGGCCTTTGGGAGTAGGACATGATGGGTATCAATAAAAGATTTCTACACCTATTCAACGACCTTGCCTTTGACTACGACAGACTAAGTCAATCGGGACAAGAAACTTATTGCGAAATGCAAAAGATACTTGGAATGATTACTGAAGAAGAAATGCAAATAGCGTTAGATTACGAAAAAGAAAAACTAAACAACAATCAGTTAGGAGTAAAAAATGAACTTAAATAAACTACCAGACCCAAATTTTTGGGTACTATTTATTGTTTGTACTTGGTTATTACTAATTGTTTCAATCATAGTATGGAAATGACAAGTAGATATCTCAAAGCAATAAAGAAGTTATTAAAAGCATATCATAGAAAATATGATGCTTTTGGTAATCAAAGAAAAAAACCAACTAAGAAAAAAAGGAAAAGAAAATGAAAATAAAAGACCTAATAAAAGAACTAAGACGTTATAAAGACGATACAGAGGTTATTTTTAAAATAATAGCCCCTGAAGAAGTATCGGATGATGACACAAGGGACATACCAATTACTTGGTATGGGGAAATTGGAACATCATTATTAGATGATGCAAATCCAGCAATAGAAATCGGCTTACAGTATGAAAACTCAGAAGATTGGGATGAAGAATGGAAAGCGAGTTATGACAGATACTATGACGATGCAGGACAAGACATTTAATAAACAACTAGAGGACAATAATGACAAATAAACAACAAACAGAAAACCGTAGAGAACGGAAAGAGTATCAAGCTAACTACTATTTAAAAAACATTGAACGTTTAAAAGAGTATAAACGTAAATGGTATCAATTAACTAAAAAGGAGGACAAATGAGTTTTAAAGGAAAACTTTTAGTTTGTTATATATTATTAGTAATAATGTTTTCATTATGATAAAAATAAAACGTTGGACAAGTAATTTTTTTTGGTATATGAATAAGAATAGGTATGACGGCCAAAGGATTACTTGGCTAGAAAGATTTAGAGTTTTTTGGAAACTACGCAATGAAAAAACTTGGAATGAAAGATTTCAAGAATGGCGTAGTATGAAACCATAAACGATCTTTATATATTAGGTTGCTCTTATCCTAATATATAATGCACACGTAAACGTGTAGGTGGGGTAGTTAGAATTAGGAACTTTAACTACCCCCAATTATACCCTATTATTTAGTCTTCGTCTTCTTCGTCTTCAAAACTATCATCTTCAACTTCAGATTCTAATTCTTCAACTTTCTCTCTAATAGTTTCAATATCTTCATTGATTCTATCTAGGATATCTTGAATTGTTTCTTTTTTCTTAGCCATGAGATCTCCTTTCGAACGCATTATGTGCATTCATGAATATGGGATCAAGCCTATGCGGTAATAAATACGCAAGAGAAAAGAGCCGTAGTTGCATCTTTTACAGAATTACGTAGGTATTCTAATCTAGTTCTATGATATTTTTTAGACTCAAAATCTTTTGATTTTTTATAAATGATATATTGTTTATAATATTTAGCCCAAGCTATTTGTTTTAAATTAAATGTAATGTCCCCATTTTCAATGGCCTTTACATATTTTTCTTTTACTTTATTTGGCTCAAAGCCAGACCAATAACAAACTTTTTCATAGTTATCATCAGATATCATTATCCATTCGTGCGCATTAATTTTATAAATACTTGATTTCCTATCGGATTGTTTAATAAGAGTATCTTCTAAAGCGTTTACTAGTACGCCACGCCAAAGTTTTTGTTCAGGTAATAGTTCTTCTGTTTTAAGAGAAATGGTGGCAAATTCAATGCCCATAATTTTTAACAAGGTAAGCGAGTAAGTCACGGTAATATAGGGTTATTTCGGGACTTTCCCTTGTCTTGAGGTAATAACTGTAATCATCATATACATCCTCTATCAATTCTGAGATTTGCTGTCCAGACCAGTGCTTTCCATGCAATACAAATTCTTCAAATCTATCGGTCATTCCCATATTGTAGTACCTATTTTTCATTTTTGCCACCCCTAATGACCTTTAATTTAAGTATCTTTGCTTGTTTTTCAATCTTTTTTTTATGATTAATTTTCCATATAAAATGAATATCTGTCAAGAACTGTTGGTCATGTTTTTTATAACCGAAGTGATATCCACAATGTAATTGGAAGAAAGTACCAGAAACTAATGCATAGTCTTCTATGGAAAGTTTTTTAGCGCATACAGATAATGCTTTATGCAAATCAGTTAATGGACTTTTCATCTCTTTCAATAGGTTTAATTGATTTTGCATCTTTAATTATAGTATCTAATAATTCATTAAAACTTTTTTCATCTAAGATACCACGATACAATCTAAGTCCTTGTGAAAGTAATGTAGAAGCTATTAATTGATCGTCTTCATATTTTTTTGATAAATGATGTACATAGTTTATAGTTTCTCTATAAATGTTATACAATCTTGCTTGTTGTAGTATGTTTAATTTTTTATTTGCCATTTAGGTAAAAAGAAAAAAAGATAAATAAAGATATAATAATAAATACAAATTCATACCAATATAAACTTGTAATTAGTTCAATCATTTTTTTAATAATTTTTTTAAATATGCCTCCACAGTTAGTTTACTTTTTCCTGCTCTAAATTTTACATAGTCATTAGTTAATTTTGAAATCATAGAGGCGGGGTTTCTAAATTTTTCATCACATAGTGCTTTTAAAATTTTATAATCATTAATTCTTACAGCAACGCTTTTCCATTTTGTAATATCCATATTATTTTCCTTAGATTCCTACTAGCTATAAATTGTTCGCAAGTGTGTGTCAATGCTTAAAAAGTCAATAAATAAGCCATTTTTTTTATCCTTGCCCATGGTAGCAAAGATATGATAAGATAGCATATGAAGTTATATAGATACCACGTTAGATATGCTGGTCATTGTATTAGTCATGACGTATGGGCGTCCAACGATGAGGAGTCTAGGAATAATTTCGTAAAAGAAATCAATGATGGTAAGTATAAGATTAGAAAAGAAATCACGTATTCACCATCAAAGATGTTCATAACATATGAGGAACTGAGTGATACTTCAAAATGAAGAAACTCTAATTGCTCAAAAGATGAAATTGGAATCCAAATGGAATTTCCAATACTTAGAGCAAGGCCAAGAAACGCTTGATATGTTGCAAATTGAATTTGAGCTTAAAAAAATTAGAGCCAAATTAAGAGAGATTGCACATTTAAGAGCTAGAGTAGAAGTTAAAACTTCTGAAGAAGAAATAGAACAAATAGATTCTATCGCTTCTTAAATTTTTGCTTTTAAAATATTCTCTGTAAAGAGATGAAGACACTTGTCTGTGTATTTTTTCATCTTGCCTTTAAATAAAAATTCAAAGTCATATACATTTTTATTTGCATTGTGCATTTCCCAAACTTCAACATTTAATCTACCAAGAAAATTAACTTCTTCTGGCGATCTAGCCTTATAAAATAAGCTACCATCTGCAAGTTTTCCTTTCTTAAGTACAGCAAATCTATTAGCGCCATTACGAACATCATTGTTCCAGTCAACAACCATAGGACATAATAAACCCTCTTTTTCCATGGAATATCTTACAGTTTGTTTAAAATCATTGTGAGGAGTATGTATTTGCTTAACATCATCAAACCATAATAGTTCCAAGCGCATTGGAAATAACTGGTAAAATGGATGTACAATGATCCGTGAGTCGTGGTGCTTGGTTCTAGCTAGCTTGTCCAAAGTCATCTCCTATGTTTATATCTACAACACTCGGTACTTTAAATTCCATACAATTTTCCATAACTTCTTTTATCTTTAATTCATCTCCGTCTTTTATGTTAAAGCATAACTCATCATGGATTTGTAGTATAGGTAAAAATCCAGCCTCATAGCAAGAAACAATTGCTTGTTTAGTTTGATCGGCTGCTGACCCTTGTATCAATCTATTCAATGCTTTATATGTAAAGGCACGTTTAATTCCGTCTTTACCATATTTAGCAACAGCATTTTCAAATGTTTCAGCAGTATGGATACCAAAATCTTTAGTTTCCCACATATCAAATCTACATTTTCTACCTTTTTTAGTACGAATGATACCCTCATCGTTTGCTTTTTTCATACATCTATCGGATAATTGTTTTACAAATGGAACTTTCCGATTATATTTTGATATTAGTATTTCTGCTTCTTCTTTTGATAGTCCTAAAGAGTTGGCCAATTTATTTTTTCCCATACCATACATTAATCCTAGGCCAATAGTTTTAGCTTGAGATCTTTCAATACCAACTAATTCTGCAATCGTTTGGTGGAAGTCTGCTGAAGCATTCGCATAGGCTCTAACTAGTTCTTGTGAACCCTCATAACCCTCTCCAATAGAAGCCGCATAGTGAACAACCATTCTTGGTTCTTGTTGTGAGTAATCAAATGAACCCCACTTATGATCTTCTTCTGGTAAGAATAAACCTCTAATCTTTTTTGCAAATTCTTTATTACGCGCAGGAAGTTGTTGTAAGTTTGGGTTAGACATAGATAGTCTTCCAGATACAGTTCCACCATTATCTGATCTTAATTGATTAATCTCTGCATGAACTCTTCCTTTATGTTCATACTTTAAAATACCCGCAAGGAAAGTATTATGAAATTTGTTAATCTCTCTTGCTTGTACAATCAATTGGGAGATTTGATGTTTAGAATTATGCAACCAATTTTGTGTAAAAGATGGTGCACCTGTATTTTCAGTTCTAGGATATTCAATTTTTAATTTATCAAAAGCTTCTCCTATCTGTCTTGCAGCCCAGATATCTATATCTTTACCAACAAGTTGTTTAATTTTTTGTAGTAATATTTTTTCTTGTGAAGCAAACTCTACCATTAGTTTGTTTGCTTTCTCTATATCTACTCTAACACCACGCTTTCTCATTTTAATTAGTATTGGAAGTAAATCTGATTCTAATTCCCAAATGGTAGTTAGATTTTGAGTATGGATTTCATGTTTAAATCTTTGCCATAAAAGGTACGTGAGCCGTGCGTCTTGTTCAGCGTAAAAGCCAACAAACTCTGCGGGTAATTTCCACATCTCAGCTTTAGGATCAATACCATGATCTTTAGCCGCTTCAATTAAATCTGTTTCTGCTTTAATTTCTCCTAAATATTTTTTAGCTAAATTATTTAATGAATAAGACCATTCATTTTCATCTATAAGAGCGGCCGCTACCATGGTATCAACGACCTTACCATTTACAGTCATCCCCATAGCTTGTAGCCAACCTAAATCGTATTGAGCATTATGAAATATCTTTGTGTTAGGTAAAGCACAAATAGTTTTAATATATTTGATAACTTGTTCAGGAATCATATTACCACCAGCAAAATGATCAAATGGATAATAACCTTGCCAACCGTCTACAGCTACAGCAAAACCAATAACCTTACCGTTGTTTGTTGCCCAACCAGCTCCTAATCCATTACTTATACCATCGTCTCGTGTTTCTAAGTCAATAGCAATTTCTGGATAGCCTGATAAATCTTTATATTCACTTGGACAAGACCAAATGCTTTTCTTAAACGTCATTGATAGTTGTAGGCTAGTCATTGTAGTCCCTTTCTATAATCATTTGTATATAATGTATTGCCTTAAGTAAGTCTTCTTTTTTTCCTTTATCTTGATGACGACATATATACTTGATTGCATTACCCTCTGCAAACAATATCTTGTTATCATTAATAAATTTTGAAGGTTGTATGACATACTTTTTATAGTGTGCACCACCAACTTGCCTAAAAAACGCTTTATTACTCATTTCTTCTCCTGTAAGTAAACTAAGTAGTCCTTACCAACAGGATAATTATATTGATGATCACTAGATAGCAAATGTAATGTTTTCTTTGCTCTAGTGAACCCTGTGTAATAAACTTTTAGTTCGTCTATTTTGTCTTGTTTATTCTTCCTATTAAAATCAGAGGCATAATCATTTTTAGCTGAAACAATTACATGATCAGCTTCTCCACCTTTAACAGAATGAATAGTATCTATTATGATTTGGGGTCTTTTGTCTAATTGTTCTTGCCCATATCGCTTTAATAATCTTATAAAGTAAATCTTTTGTTTAGAGTTAAAGTTTCTTCTTAATATCCACCACCATTCTTTAGTTTGGCTCTCATCATCTAATGTTAAACCACACCACTCTTTAAGTTCTTTAAAGTTATAAGTGGTAAAATCTGGTTGTTCTATCCAAAACTTTTCTTCTCTATAATTAGAATTTTCAACTTCTCTTATATATTTATATAAATTTTCAGCATTTTTCTTATCAATAGATTTACCTTTTGATATAGCAGTCCATGATTTAATTGCATTCCATTGTTTTTGGTCAAAGGATTTAGTTTCTTTACTATCTTCAAAATATAATCCTGCGGCTTTAGCTGCCATTCTTAATTCGTTAACTACTTTAGTAACTCTACCTAAAATATACCAAGTGCCATCTAATTCATTAAAAGGTATTTCCATAAAACTAATATAACGTTTTACATAACCTTGTTCTTTGTTAATTGTTTCAAAGTCTTTTTCTACACTATCTAATATTCCTCTACGAACTATTTGAGAAAAATCATATATAGCTGTATTAAATCTTCTTGTTTTATGTAATACAACTTTCCGACCTGGAAAATATGTAGTAAAATACTTTGGGTCTGAACCATTCCACTTATAAATAGCTTGGTCATCATCTCCAGCTAAATAAATTCTTTTAACATTATCTACAATCTTATAAATAACTGACCATTGTAATGGTGTAAAATCTTGAGCTTCATCTAATATTAAAATATCTAATGGTGGGAAAGTTACTTCATTAATAGCTCTCTCAATCATATCTGTAAAATCTATCAAAGGTCTTTCTCTACCATTAAGCTTGTAATGCTCATAGGTTGATATCTTTCTTTGAAATACATCTATATTATCTTTTTTATAAGATTCCATTTTGTAAACTGTTATAGGGTCTTTCATCATGTTTCTTGCTTTATCATAGATACCTAAAGACCAATCTTTATAAACAAAGTTATCATCACTTAGTCTATTATCTGAATGCTTTATAAATTTTTCTTCTAATGCAAAATCAACTAAACAGTTTTTAATATCAAATATCTCTTCTTCAAAATATCTTCTGCAATATTTATGTAATGTTTTAAATCTTGAAAAATCTTTTTCACTATATTGTGGAAATGCAGCAAGTGTTCTATCTCTTGCAGTATTTACTGCTTTATTTGTAAAAGATATAAAAGCAATATTATTAGGATTAACTCCTCTTTTAATATGTCCCTTTAATACTTTTTCAATTAAAGTATATGTCTTTCCAGTTCCAGGTGGCCCAAATATCTTAACTGTCTTTTTATATATTTGTTTTAGCTTCTGGATTTCTAAATTTTCCTGTGTGGTACTCATCATCCATCTCTGTTATTGCGTTTTTACTTTTTCCGTTGCTCTTGTTTATTGATTGGTGGCTTATAAATTTTGGCATAATAACACTCCAAACATTTTTGACACCTTTGTGATATTCTAGTCTAGTGCAGTTTAACAATCGTAATGCGTCTATTGTAGAATTAAATACCTTACTTTTTTTATCTTTTAACCATTTATCTATCGTTGATCTAGTGAAATAACAAATATTAGTTTTAGAATCTAATATGATATATCCGTCTTTTAGTTTATCAAAATCATCTTGTTCTATTTTATCTTCAAAGAAATCTTTTAATGTTTGATACCTTTCATCTTCAACAATATCATCATAGTTGAAATGCTCATTCTCTTTAAATCTTTTTATTAACACAGATAACATTACTTCATATGGATTTGGATTAGCTTTTGTTTTTGGTAATGTTTTCCAAAATATACCGTACTTCATTAATTTTAATCTCCAAGCTTTTTCATCAATCATATTTTCTGGTTGCATTACAATATGTTGGCCCTCATAATCAAATTCATAATAAGTTGTTTTTAAATCAGTTGCTTTTACAGGATTTTTAAATTCATCTATAATAGACGGTACTTCGGTTTGTATACCTAAAGATCTGTTCATACATAATTGTTTATTACATACAGAAGCTAGTTCAGGGTGTTTAGGTGGACAATAATAAAAGTAATTATTCTTTTTAATAGACTTTACTGTGTTTTCTACTTCATGGTCTTCTAATGGTTTTGCAAAAATTTCTCTATTTCTATTCTTTCCAATTTTAATTAGATCTTCTAAAGATATTAAAGGATTCTTTTTTGTTTCTAATACAATAACATTAAACAAATGATTGTTTCTAAAATTAGGTTCATAGTATTTATCTTGTATTAATTTTTGTACACATGGTGGATAGTTAGACCATTGTGACTCTGGTTCATAAGCAGGTGCTTCAAATTTATTTAATTCTTCAATTTTTATTTTTTTCTTATTAGCTAATGCAATAAAAGATTCTAAGTTAAGACCAACTCCATTTTCTGCAATTGCATATTCAGTTGTTAGTTCAGCATTGGTATATGGCATACCAACAGCTTTATTCATTGGAAATACTTCATTAGATAAAAAATATAAAGTATTCCATTCATTTAAAACTTTTTTAATATGTTCAACTTTAGTCCAATCTTCTAAAAATAAAAATAAATGTAAACCACCAGATTTAGATAAAACTGGTACTAATGGTAATTTAGAATTTTTAATTATATCAACATATTTTTTAGAAGAATAATCTTCATAATTTTTTGGATCAATATCTATACAACCCCAGATAGCTTTATCATCTCTTTCTGGTTTAAGACCAATAACAATTTTACCGTCAATATGGTCTTTCCATATTTCCTCTGTTAGTGGTTTATGAATGGTAAGGTAATCTGCCTTTCTTTTACCCCTTTCATCCTTGCCACCCGTTAGAGTGGCTTGGATGTATTGGGTATTATTTCCAGCAAATAGTTCCGCTAATTGCTTGTGCATAAAATTTAAAACGGAACTGATTCTGTATTACCTTTAATCTGTTGTGTTTCCTCTTTACCGAAATCAACTTTACCAAAGATATCTGACTTAATAGCGCTTTCATAAAACGCTTTAGTCATTTCTAATAACTTGGCATGTTTTGGATCGTTAAGGTATTTATTAAATTCAACTACCCAACCGAACCAATTATTTCCAGAATTAGATTCTTTAGTTGTTGTTAATTTGTAAGCTGTTGCCCAAGATGGAGGACAAAAGAAACCTTTAGAACCTTGCAGTCTTCTACTCTGCATCATTGAGTTCCAAGTTTTAGATTTTTTCTTTTGAGTAGACTTCATAGCAATCAAAGCTGTTTCAAGTGGATTGTAATCTTTATCCAATATGTAAACAAAATGATTACCAGTGTCTTCAATATAATTACCATTTGGTAATCTATCTTTATTGTCTTCTCCTCTTTTTGTGTCTCTCATAACAGCAGGATCTAAATGGATACCAACTGGACGACCTTTACTTTCGCCTCTGTCTTTCCATTCATTAAATGTATTAATGTATAGACAAGGAACTACAATAATTCCGTCTTTACCTTTATACAAACTTCCTGTTGTTTCATTGTATATATCGCCTTGCTTTGCATTAGCGTTATACTTTCCACTACTCTCATCTAATACTTCTGAACTTGCATATAGTATTTTTAAGATTGGTAGTTTGGTGTCACGTGCTGTGACATACTCTGAACCTTGCCCAGCTGATGCTTCTAGATCAATTGTGCTAGGTAGTGGTGCTTCTTTCTTTACAGCTACTTCAGTTTTTACTGAAGCAGGTTTTACTTGCGCGTTTGCCATGTTTACTCCTTCGTGGTTAGTTTTGTTTTGCTCGCTGTATATATCCCGAATAAGTCTTCTGGTAATCCTTTGCCTTCATTAATTTGTTCTTTAACAAAAGCTTTCAGAGTACTAGAATGTACTGTCGTGGATTGGAAAACATTATATCCTTTTGCTTTCAATTGTGCAACTAGATTATTTGCTTCTGAATCTTGATTCATAGCAAAGTCTAAAGATATATTGTTTTTAATTAAATCTCCAAAGCCATTTTCACGAAGCCAAGCGAACGCAGCTTCTTTTTTGTCTTCAGAAATTTTAGCATAGTAGTATGGACTGACTTTTACTTCAGTTCCATCTTCTAGCTTAATCATAGATATACCCGATGATTGCATTAAGCTTGGGATAGCATGTTCAGAAAGAAATCTCTCTTGTTCTTTAACCTTGTTTAGTTTTTCTTCAATCGTCTTAATTTCATTCTGAAGATCTATTAGCTCATTGCATTTTACGGCTATATCTTTTGCCATACTTGTATCAACCTTTATCTTGGTTGATTCTGCTTCTAAGTCCATAAAGACCTCCTATAAATATGCTTATATTTATTTATTTGACAATGTAAAGCAAAAAATGTAAAAATATTAATAATACTTTTTTAAGTATAGAAACACGAATGACGAAACAATTTGAATATAAAACCAAGCCCTTTGAACATCAAAGAGAAGCTTTAAAGAAAGGTGCAAAATCAAAGAACTTTGCATACTTCATGGAGATGGGTACAGGAAAAACTAAAGTAGCCATTGATAATGCTTCATACTTATATACTATAAATGAAATAAATACAGTAATTGTAATAGCACCTAATTCTGTTTATCGTAACTGGGAAAAAGAAATAACTACACATTGTTCGGTAGAACACACAATATCAATACATAAAGAACATAATAAGTTTGATTATCAACATGAAAAGTTAAACTTCTTTTTAATTAATGTAGAAGCATTAAGTCATCCTAGTGGTGTACAAACATTAGAAAAAATTATCAAACCTACTAAAGATAAATTAATGATGATAGTAGACGAATCTACAACTATTAAAAATAAAAGCGCTAAAAGAACTAAAAATTTAATTAAACTTGGTTTAGATGCAAAATATAAAAGAATACTTACAGGTTCCCCTGTGACTAAATCACCATTAGATTTATACAGTCAATGTGCATTTTTAGATAAAACATTATTAGGATTTACTTCATTTCTTACATTTAGAAATAGATATGCAGTAATGAGATTAATAGATATGGGTGGGCGTGCAATAGAGATACCACAATATTATACTAACTTAGATGAACTAGAAGCTAAACTTAAAACATTTTCATTTAGAATTAAAAAAGAAGAATGTTTAGATTTACCAGAAAAAATATATCAAAGAAGAAATATACAATTAAGTAAACAACAACAAGAAGTTTATAATAGATTAAAGAAGACTGCTTTTGTTATATTAAAAGATTCAGAAGTTAGCTTTACTAATAAACTAACAGAGATATTAAGATTACATCAAGTATGTAATGGTTTTGTTAAAATGGATAATCAAGAAATAACGGTATTTGAAAATTGTCCTAAACTAAAAGAACTAACAGATATAATAGAAGAAGCAGAGGGTAAATTTATTATATGGGCTAATTATGTACACAATATAGAGTCTATTATTACTACATTAAAAAAAGAATATGGTTCTGATAGTACTGTAAGTATATATGGAGAAATAACACCAGAACAAAGACAAGAGGCAGTTAAACGTTTTCAAGAAGATGATAAATGTAGATTCTTTGTTGGTAATCCAAGCACTGGAGGTTATGGTTTAACTTTAACTAAAGCATCTTACGTAGTTTATTTTAGTAATAGTTATAATCTAGAAGTTAGACAACAATCAGAAGATAGAGCGCATAGAATAGGTCAAACTAAAAATGTTCTTTATATTGATTTAGTTGCTGAAAAAACTATTGATGAATTAATTATAGCCGCATTAAAGAATAA
>JAAOEI010000791.1_pt1 | contig 11887 bp, 15 predicted proteins | sample 7059261 | NCBI WGS metagenome assembly JAAOEI01 (sample SAMN14008812, study PRJNA610033) | viral metagenome | isolation source: viral particles filtered from seawater | place: China: Hangzhou Bay, Yangshan Deep Water Harbour | collected 2017-10-31
GGCGTAACGCCCCCTTGGCTTGCTAAGGCGAGTAATTGCATGGCGTTCACTTGGGGATCAACCCCTTGCTGGCCCGCCGCAATCGACTGCTGGTTTGCGGCGAGGGCGCTCCCCATTGGCGATCCGGCTTCTTGCCCTGTCGGCGATAGTGGCTGAGCGGGAGCCGACGGGTTTTGCAGCTTGTCAAAAAAAGCCTGGCGGAATCGCTCTTCCGTATCCAGCTTGTTTTTCTCAAACTTATGTTGGTCGGTTAGGATCTTTTGCTGCTGAATCCGCAGATCCAGAAGCGCCTTTTGCTGTTCGCGCGCCGCCTCGGCCTCTTTTTGCTGACGCAGAAATCCGGCCAGGTTGGTAATCGCATCAAACCCCTGATTTAATACGGCCAAATTCGCCGCGCGATTCGCCATTAGAGCACACCTCCCAACAGGCCAATGAGTCCGCCTGCCGCTGCGCCAACGCCTGTTCCAGCGGGACCAAAAAGTGTCCCAATAGCCGCGCCGCTTGCTGCGCCGCTTAACGCGCCCGACGCGCCGGTTGCAAATCGGCTTGGTCCTTGCTGAACATTCTGCGCATTAGAAATCGCCGCAAGCGAGCTCCCCAAATCGACGCCGCCGGAGCCCGCGCCGCCGGTGCTCAATATCCGAGCTGGCGTGCCGAACGACTCCGCGATGAGATTCTGAAGCTGCACCCCCTGGGTTTCCAGCGCGGGCGCCGTCGCGAACGCGAGGTCATCCGCTCCTGCTGTCAATCGCTCCGCCAAATCGGTGCGTATGCCAAATTCTCTCGCGAGCGCATCGTTGCGCGCCGACTCTAGCCCAAAATTCAAATTGCCCAAACTGCCCGCCAGGTTACCGGCTAACCCCAACTGCTGTAGGCGTAACACCTCGGGCGTCTGGGTCGCCTGGAGCGCCGATTGCAGGGCGTCCTGTTGAATGCCTTCTTGCTGCCCCGCCAGCCCCCCCGCTGCGCCTAGGCCCTGTAACCGTAACTGCTCGCGCTGAAACGGCTGCTGCAAACCAAAGGTTACGCCCTGCCCCAATAGCCCTAGCGTCGCGTCCGTCGCCGCCCGCTCGCGGTTTTCGACCTGCTGGCCTATCCCAAGGGCCCTCTGCCCCTCTAGGCCGGCCAGTGCGCGGGTAAGCGCGCCGCCCCTAACGCCCGAGTCAATGAGCCTTTGACGCGCTGCGTCAAATTGGTTTTCGAGAACGCTGCGAGCCGTTGTATCCGGCCGGTTAAGGAGCGAGCTAATAGCAGTCGGCACCTGACCGCCTTGGGCTTGCGACAAAATTTGGATGGCGGATGGCGTTAACGCCGACTCCGCAGCCGATGGCGCCGCGCCCAAGCTCGACAACAGGCCGACTTGGGGCGAAAGCGGCGTATCTACAGCTCGATCTAAATTCTGCGACAAGATATCCCCGAACTCAGGCCGCGTCGTTTGAGACGACGCCCTGCTAAAAGCCGCCTGCAACGGCTTGAGCGACTCGCCGGTTGGATCGAGGGCGTCAAGCGAAAGTGAGGAGCTCAATAGGTCATTGAGGAGGACCTTTCTCTGACCCTGGCGCTGAAGCCCGAGCGTTTGCGCCAAGTCGCCCAGCTTGTCAACCTGTACGCCGGCAGCCGAGGCCGCATCGCGCACATCAAACCCGGCCCGGTCCGCGCCGCGCGCGCCAATCGTTGAGATGTTATGGAGCGCTTCTTGAAAACGTGTATTCTCATCGAATGCGCGACGCTGCGCCTGAATCAACGACAGTTCCGTTCCGGTAAGCGGACGACCGCTGCCACCGCGTGAACTCATACTAAGACTCCCTGTCGCTACGCATGATATAGTACGTCGTGTCAAAATTGGCCAGGGGAAATGACTTGATTATACCCGCTGCATTCATGTTTGCGCGTTTGCATAATGCCGCTGCTGTTGGCCATGGCGTATGGCAAAACACCGTACGGAACCCCATTGGCCCATGCGCATACTCAAGCAGCGCCTTCATGATGTCCACCGCATTGAGCCCGCGAGACGAAAACGGCAGCCATCCGCCGAGCGAGCATTGTTGCTTGCCCACCATGTTTTCAATCCAGCCCATACCCAAAAATGACATTTCCTCATCATATCCCACTAGCGGCAAGCGATTATCCGCCAGATGATTTAAAAACCCCCTCAGGTCAATTGGATCCTCACGCCACCAAAACATGCGCTGTAGATCATGCCGGCGAATCCGACGATAGAGGCCGCACAACACATCTTCGTATTCATGCAAAGGATACAACGGCAAAATCTCAATCTGGCCTACGCCATCCGCAACGGCATCCATACGAACCTAATCCCCCTGATTTTTAACTGCCGCGTTCCCGTATAGGACAAATCCACCGCAAAGACCCGGCCAAATTTCCCCGGCGGAAACCGCACCTTTGTTGCGCCGGACACCGTGAACGTCGAATCCAGCGCGCCATCGATGTAAAGCGAGCCCGATAGCGTCTCGCCCGCGATGAGATTGCTATCGACATACAGGTAAACGAGCACCTTATTTTCAAACGGCGCGCCAAAATGTAGGCTATGCGTCCGTAATGATGCGGTGATGGATCCGGATTTGATCGCGCTATAGTTATCTAGCAAGGCCACATCCGATGCATTTCCAATATAAAGCGCATTGTCGCGCTCTGAACTAAATGCGGCCTGAAATCCCAAATCATAGACCCACCACGACTGCGACCTCTTGGAATAGATCAATGTTTTTGCGTCGCCGTCCGCATCGCGATAAGAAAAGTAAAATCGATTCCGATGCTCGACAACCGTTGGATATGGAGACATCAGGTCAATAGGCTGAATATTCTCGACGCCACGGTTGGCGAATAAGCCCCGAATATGCTCCCCGATAAATAGATCGGGGTCCACCACATTTGTTAGAAATACGCCATCATGCGAGACGAAAAGAATACCCCCCTCAACTGAAGCCGCCGCTCGCAATCCAATGACGCCACGCTGGTAGCTAGAGTTGATCAGAAAGAAGGTATTGCTAGAGCCGCCAAAAAAAGGCAACTGGTCGCCAATGGCGGTCACGTTCTCCAATGACTCAATCACGCGGTAGCGGCGACGTTTGGTAAAAACAGCCAATCCTTGCGGCGCGGCGACAATCGTAACAACAGGATCGCTTGGGCTCCCCGCAGGCAGCACATTGAGCGCAGGCCATGCATTCAGATTTGATTTTTCGCTATAGTACAGATTAATGCCGTCCGAAAGCCAGCCTCGATCTTGAAAGATAGCGAATATATTAGATTTGATTGGCGGATCGTTATCGCTGCTTACCTGCGTCCCAAGATCGTCATCAGGAATTGTAGCCGTGTACGTCGCCGCTCCACTCACCGCCACGACTTCCGCCTCAAACAAAAACGACGAGCCGTTCGCCTGCGTCCGATAGACGCGGTAATGTGTAATATCGCTTTGATCGTCAGAAGCCATGGTAACAGTAGCGACTTCTGACGAGTTGAGCAGTATGCTCGCGGCGGCTGACGGATTTGATTCTTGCACCAAATCATCGCCGATTCGTTCCACGTACGTATAGACAAACTGATAAGTCCCGCCAGTCAGCCCCCCGCTGGTGGCCAGTAATACAGGGGGAGCGCCCGGAGCCGCCAGGCCCCATGCCGACGCCGAACGCGACCTTACGATCTTCCGCATTTGGTTCTTATCGGCCAGGTACAACACGCTTTTATCGCCATCAACATAAGACGCTGCCGTAATTTGCGCGCCATAGCCGCTATCAACCGATGAGCCATCTGCATACAAGGTCCCGGCGACAGTTCCCGCATAAACTTTATTGTTATGTTCGATCAGCATCGTAACGTCGTCGTCAAGCGTTTTTTGCGTCACGATATCCGGGCGAACGGTGGCGACGCCCTCTTCCGCATAGAGGTCAAAATTGATCAGCTCGGCTAAGCGCTCGCTCCCCACTAGCCGGGTTTCAACGGATATATCTATCCCCGGAATGCCGTAGATCGTCGCCTCTTGCTGTATCTTTGGTTCAACAGGGACTGGCATCATTCACCATAACTGTAGTGATTTCCATCGGGGTGGCTAAACCGGCCACCCCACGTCCCGCCAATGGACTCCCAGAACTCGCCAAGCTCTAGATGGTCATCGGTTTTATCCATGTACACGCCGTCTTTAAACAAGTTAAAATCGACGGCCAGACGGCGTTTATGAAATGAGTCCGGATGGCCATAGGTCACCCTTGGATCCCGGTATGCGTCGCCAAACGTCAGCTCATAACCTTTAGCCGTGGCATAGTGAATGAGAAGAGCCACCATCCGGGCGAATTGCGATTGCTGATCTCTCAGTATGCTCATCTCAATCTTAACCTCGGGTAGTTGTCCGGCAACTGCGGTATCTGTACCCGACGACCTTGAAAGCCGGCGCCGCGCGCATACTCAACATCCCGGTGCGCCACGTTTCGTATTTTCGCCAGCAGGGCAACCCCACGGCCATAACGCAACCGATAATGCTCAGCCATATAGGGATCATGCAACTCTCCCTCGCGTCCGTGGATGACCGACAACGCATAAAACACACAATACTTCTCTAGCCCGGGTGGCACAAGGAACAGCGAGTCACCCTCGCTAATGTTTCGCTCGGGGATAATCGCCGAATAAATCAACAGGTTATCAACAGATGACCCCCACGATCTAATTGTACCATGCCGCTGCCAAGACGCAGAATTGTGATACTGCCGGTCCGGCGAGATGATCGACCGAATCGCGCCGAGCCCTAATGTGATAAAAGCGCCGCTAGTCAGGCCAAGCCTTTCGGCGTGTACTCGCTCATGCGGATGGGTGTAGGCTCCCGATACGTCCCAGTGGCCCTCTGCAGTCAGCGTTCCCGATACCTTGCGCCCCACACCGCTAAACGACACGGTATGGCCCGGCGCCGAGGTATACGACCAACCCCAAATCTGATCCGAGTCAACCGAGTAGGTCCGGCTGCCGGAAATGGCGCGGGGAATGCCTATGGATCGATCCTCGACATAGGCGGCGTTGTTGCTGGTCACCACCCGGTATAGGTCAAACGTGTTGTGGCTGTAGTCCGACGTGAACAGCGTTGGAAGGCCGCTATTGTCCCACCAGTTGTCGCCACCCTCAAATTGGCGGCCGGTGGCCGGTAGCAGCACATCGCCGTCATACCATACGCCGAGCAGATCTTGGCGGCGAGGGATCGAGAACACATAGGGGCTGTCTGTACCGCCGGAAATATGAGCGAGTTCGGGCAGATGCGTGACATTGGCTTGCCACGATCCAACGGTTTGACCGGCGTGGCCGCTGGCCTCCGCCAGGCTGGTGCATTCGTAACGGCCAGAGAAGTGCGTGTAGGTGAATTTGCGGCTTGTGCCTCGAATGTACTGTTTTTCCCATTCATAGGTGACCGCATATTCAAACCGCGGCGGGACGTCTTGCGTCTCTAGCTGGCAGGGGGTTTGGGCGTCGCTGACCATGCGGCTATAACCGTCAACCAACCAATCCCGTATTTCATCGCGGCTGGCGTAGACCGCCTGATCGCCTAGGCGCTTGGTAACGTCATCGATCAAAGCGGAGACGGTTCGATGCGTCATGATTTCCCTCCCTGGCTAACATGCCATGATTAAACCGCCTCACCTCGGCGGCGGCGTTCGTATCGCGGAACAACCGGACGAATTCCGCAAATGCGTCATTGGCCCGGAACATGTCCCATCGCCGCATGTAGACCGAATAGACCACGTAGGAAATGACGCCATCGAGGCTTTCATCGCTATACGGCAAAATCACCTGATCATTAGGGACCGGCTCAGCCCAGGCATAATAATCAATCCGCAGCACTTCGCCGCTTCCCTGCGTCACACGCGGGTAGATCCCAAACGTCTGATGATCAATGCTAAACCAGTGGTGCGGCCGCTCGTAGGTGTCGTCTAGCCAGTTGCCATGCGTCCGGTTCAGTTCCCCGATGGTGGTGTAGTTGAGCGGCCGCTCTCGATCCATCGCCCAAACTCGAACCGGCGCGAGGCAGAGCGGATCGATTGCTAACGTGCTATAGAACTGAGCGCCATTGAAAAGCGGAACATACGCCGTCTTTGAGAAATACTCCGCTTCTTCGCTCAGCACCTCAATGGCCTCATCGATCAATGCGTTGACGTCCGCCACAGTGATCGATGAGGGGCTGTCGGGATCGTCATCGAGGCGGCGATAGATACGCCGCCTCAGCTCAGGGCGAAGCATCCTTAGTTTTCACCTTTATAGTGGGCGCCATCCTCCATCGTATAACAAAATGAAGATGTGCAAGCTTGGCAAACATGCAAATCTACTTCTTCAGCCTCCCGCATAAGAAGCCGCTTATACCTGTCTGGATGACTCGTATTTAAATGAAATCCAACAACCCCACCACGTGGGAAAACCATTTGACATAATGCGCATTCGTACATCTGAACCTTGCTCAACCCGCAACCCCACTTCTTTTTACAGCAAAACCCCTTACGACTTCCCATACTCTAGGTAATGGATGGAATCCGCGCTGCGCTTGGCGTCTCTACCTCTCGCATGGTACAGCGTATCCGTAAACTCAACCTCATCGAATTCGATCGCAATTGAGCCGAATACACCATTTTCCATAGGCAGTAAGAAGACTTCGCCATCCGTAGTGGTTTTCTTGTAAAGCCCGAGGATTTTATATTTTCCCGTAGGCGTCTTGGCAACCATGAGCGTTTTCTTGGCTGTATCATCTAAAACCTTAGCCACTAGCAACTACCTCCATGCGCTGTTTGGACTCCGCCATTGAATACACCATGCTAAGCTTTCGCAGCGCGCTTTTCACTAGGCGGCCGCGCTGATCCCGATTGATAGCAATACCGATGAATTCGACTATTTTAATCAGCGCCTTCTCGCGCTGCTCATCAAAGAAAGATGCCGGGATCATCATCGACGGAACCAACTGCGTCGCCTCCTCTATCGCCCGGTCTTCCATAGCGCGTTTATCCCAATACTCTTTGAGCGTCAACGCATCTACGCGATCATGGTCCATTGCGCCATAAAACATGTCTCTGTAAAACGCCACCTTATCGGGAACCCCAATCAGCAATGACATTTCTGGCAAAAAGTGCTTATACATAGGCAGTAACTCAAGCCCGACCGGCATCGTGAACCCCCACGGCTCAGACCTTGCCGTAAAGTACTCGACCGCCTGCTCAACAAAGCGACCCAGAGACACGCGGTGTTCTAAATACGCCCGGTTAAGTTCGCTAAAGTAGATGTCGTCAAAGTACGACGTGCTCCGGGCATCATCGCTTACATGGTTACCCATATCAACGCCCATGCCCGTCAGCGCAATTGCCAAGTTAGCCGCGAGATGATCATCAAATCCAAAGCATGGCACGATAATTGGATACATCATTTCCCCCTGTAGATGAGCATATGCATAGACTCTGGCGACGTTTCCCAACCATGATCATGCAACCAATTCCGAAACGTGGATACATCGATTCGGTCGAGATGCTGTGGGTTATGCTCCGCCGCGCCCACATGCATATAGTCGCAGATCAGGTAGCCGCCCGGCTCCATATGGTCGCCAATCCATTCCAGCACCTCATGCGGATGCGTGAGATGATCCAGCGCCGAGATCAAGAATGCCGCCTTGTATTTATAGCTTGACCTCTTAGATGGTGGCGGTATTGGACTATCGGTCAATTGAATCGGAACCCACATCCCAGGCGTGATATTATGCTTGGCGCAACGCCAGTCAATAAACCGCGTCGTCGGCGCATCCTCAATATCAACCGTATCCACAAAACAACCGTGCTGGAGAAACGGAATCGTCACATGGCCGAGGCCAGGCCCGAAATCTAGCACCCGGTCGCCCGGCGACACCTTGCCATCCATCAATCGCCAGGCTAGTTCTTTAACCGTATCCGTCTGCATGTTGTAGTACAATAAATTGATGATATGCCAGTTTCCATGGTCTTGGTAGTACTTTTTAACACTTTCCCAGTCGCTACTATCCTTGACCGACTCATTCCATTTTTCCTCATGCGATGTCTCAGTAACCGCCAGCGCAATTTCGCGTTCAAGCTGTTCCTGGCCAAGGCCGAGATAGTGTTTGACGTCATCGTGCAACGTGCGGTTAATCAGCGCCACCTTCTGGCCCAGGCCGCCAATGGTGCGACTGGTGACCACCGTCTTGTTGCCCAGGTGGCCCAGCTCAATCGATGTATCCGCCGCCAATTTATAACCCAGGTCGCGAATACGCGAGCAAATCGAGATATCCGTTCCCATTTCGATTTCAGGCACAAAATAGGGCGGCATCAGCTTTTCCAACACACGCACGCGAAACATCATGCAACCGCCGCCGAGAATGTCAATTTCATGCAGTCCCGGATTCATCAAAATGTCGTCATCATGCCGGATAAAACTGAAGCGCCAGTCGTCTTTTTCCAAGCTTTTGCGGCGCATGAGTACTGGCTCATAACTACCGCCGCGCTGAAAATACAATGCGCCAATCGCCGCATATTCGGGGTGCGCCTTCATATGGCCTATGAGCCGCACCACCAAGTCATGCGGCACAATATGATCGTCATCGAGCATCAAGAGATAATCGAACTGGTTTGCAATCGCCGCATTCACAATCCGGTTGCGAGCCCGAAACTGCTCCGTCTTGATCATGACGTTGATGGCGACATCGTACTCCGGCAGATCCCGCCCGAGCCGATACATCATCTGCACGTAACTCTCTTGCGCCTCCGGCTGAATACCGGCGTAACCTGGCACGGCGACTAGGATTTTTTCCCGGCTCACTCCCCCACCCCCTCTATGCCAAACGGCCTGGGTTTTGGCCCCGCAACTGGAATCATCTCCACCCGCTCTGTAATCAGATCCATCTCCCAGTCAAACGTTGGAATCTCGCCGCTCAGTATCCCGGCCTGCTCGGCATCTGATACGTTCATGGCAGGCTTCCAATGACCATTCCCGCAAATGACGCCCGGAATGCGGCCTGGGCATCTTACATGCTCATGCACCATCCGGTGCGTCATTAATTTCTCGCAGCCGCCTATGCGGCACCGAAAAAAGCGCGGTCCGGAATACACCGCACTGCCATCGTCATCATAGATGACTATATCCCGGCAATCGAAGTTCATACATCATCCCCCTAGATGCACTGAATAATCACCTCGCCGCGCCATGTCGTCGCGCTGGTTGCTTTCGCCGCCGTGTTGAGCGGCTCAATGAACACGCCAAAATGGCGCTTGCCCCATTTGGACTTCAGCGAGGCGCTATTGCGCGGGAAATTTTGCACCGCAAGGTTGCCCGTCGCCATAATAAGCGGCGAGCCGCCCGTCAACTTAGAGGAAAGAGAGCCAGAGCCGCCCTTGCATTTCGCATTGCTCTTATAACCCCAAATCTGAATCAAACCCACCGCGCCCGCCGCGATGGACTCCGCCGCCACGCCGGCAACGGCCGAACGGATGGCGCCGGTCGCCTTCGTGACAGCAGCCGTGGTCTTATCGGTCACGATATCCCAACCTACCCAGTCGCCATCCACCAACGCCGAGGTGCTATAACTATTCGTCACCGACAGAAACACACGTTCCGGATCAGTTCCATTGGTTACCTGGCCAAAAATCATTAGCTCTACTCCAATTAGCTAGAAATTGTGTTGTCAATGTCGTACAGCACGCTGTGTTTGCGTCGGCTGTTCGCAACGAGCTGACCCTGCCACAACATACCGGCCGTCGAGGTGTCCGGCGCATTAACCGCGGGGATAAACGGCGTGGTAATCCAGTCGGCCTGCGAATGCACAATGTATTCCAACGCCTGCGAGTTCAGAAAATACACGGTGCTATGAGCGCCGTCGCCGCCGTAGGTTCCCACCTCGCTTGAATTAAAGTAGTTAACCGGCGTCGCCGTTGTCGTCCCGACATCCGGAGTATGCTCATCCCAGATAAACGGCGCATTGCGGTACATGATGAGCGAGTCACGCGATCCGCCCAGCACGTCAATGACCCGCTGGTCTGTCACCATATACCGTTCTTTGGTCTCCAGGTGGGAGAAATAGAGTTCCCAAGCCTTTTGGTCGCCGAGCATAATATCTGGCGGGCCGCCGACGCCTTTTTCCGCCTCCATGTAGCAGCGCAGAAACTCTTTCATCACCCCGTTGTAAGTCGTTGCGGTTGACGCTAACGCAAAGTTCCGATACCAGGAATTGGTCGCGCCGTTGATCTCGCCAATGGTAACCGACCGCGACGGGTTCGCATCCACCAACGCAGGGAGCGGATAAGGCCCCAGCGCCGACGGGTCAATACGTCCGGTGACCCTGGTAAACTGACTTAGCGAGCCTGTCGCCGCCAGGTTCCCAACAATCAATGCCGACGAGAGCATCTCTTTTGCCGTCGCCACCGCCTGCGATTTTTTGACATTAATCAGATTAAAAATGGCGGACTTGCCTTGGTTGGCGCGCCGCTCCGAGCCATTCACGCTGATTGTAAGACCCAGATTCGCCCACGGATACCCATTGACCGTATGACCATCTGGCGGCGTCGTATCCAAGACCCCATAGCCCTGGTAGACATCGCCCGTCTGGTTAAGTTCATACATCAATGGCACATCAACCGTTCGGCCATCGCTGACAAAGCGCTTGCGGCCTCGGAAATCCAGATAGGCCAAAAAATGCTGACTGGTGCTGATCTCATCGCGAATCGACCCGCGCATATTGCGCAGCGTCGTCGTCAAGAGCGTGTTATACGTTTCAGTCCGAATCGTTGCTGGCATTAGCCGAAGACCTCCTTAACCGCAGCATCGAACGCAAGCTTGGCATGGTCCTTCCGGGGCGCTTTTGCAATAATTTGCAAAATATCCGGTTGACGAGCTTCGTTGCTGCTCGATGATACTGCCCTATGGTTCGGCGCGTCCCGATATTCGGCCGCAACGTCGCGCCGCGCGTTATCACGCCCGGATGCCATGGTGTAAAGCACCTCCAGTAAGTTGCCATACCGATGATGCGTCAGTGGTCCCCCGCTAAGCGCGCTCTGCATCCATTTTAACCGATCTTGCATATCCTGCTCGCGGCGCTGCCAATCCGGATACCGGCGCGACAGCTCCTGAGCCGCGGTCACGTATTCCTGCTGACGGCTCCGCTGGTGAATTTCATTCTGGGATTGCCGAATCGGCTCAAGCCGCTTCTCGGCGATCTTATCCGCGACCTTTGCAATGACCGGCGCCAAAAATCGCAAGTTTTCATCTTCGATTTCGTTGGCGATCTCGTCTATTGAAAAACCGTCCTGGGCAGAGGTCCGCGAGGGTGACGCAGCAGGTTTCTCGCCGACGCGCGCCCCATGTCCCGCTGGCTGGACCTCATACCCAAGCTGTTGAGCGATTTGCTGCAACGCGCCCTGGGGGTTGGCGTTGAACTGGTTGACAATCGCTTCCATTTGCCGTAGCCGCTCCAATTCTTGCGTTGACACTTGCTCGCCGGCCGGCGCCGATTCGGCGTTAATCAGTTCAAGATCGCGCTCGGCGCTGTCCTCCATGCCCTCGCCGCCGAATTCGTCGTCATCGTCAAATTGGATATCATCGTCAAACAACTCAGCCATGCTATTTTCCTATCGCTGTTTGCATCAGCAGCGCTTCTTGCAAGTCAATCATTCGCTGCATGAACCCGTCTTCCGAGCCTTCGATACCGCGGACAAGTGGCGGCCGATCGGATTCTCGAAACCGGATAACATCATTTCCTTTGCTCGACTGCGGCAACGTCGCCGCCCCAAGCATCTGCGCTAACGTCGGCATCGCTACGACCTCCAACGGCCTCGATTTCTTCCTGTAATCTCTCAACTTCCGCCCGTTTGCGTTCTAACTCAATCCGTTGCACCGATATATTTAAATCTACAAG
>JAAOEI010000792.1_pt1 | contig 11878 bp, 8 predicted proteins | sample 7059261 | NCBI WGS metagenome assembly JAAOEI01 (sample SAMN14008812, study PRJNA610033) | viral metagenome | isolation source: viral particles filtered from seawater | place: China: Hangzhou Bay, Yangshan Deep Water Harbour | collected 2017-10-31
AATGACTGAGCAAGAGTGGGACAACTTTATGCAGCGGCTATATGCTCTGCCCCCTATGGGGGCGACACCACGACAAGACACGCAGGATTTCTGGAGAGAGATGGACGCCCTTGCACAACCACAAAATGCATCGAAGGACACAGACTAATGGACATCATTACGCTTGATTTTGAAACGTACTACAGCAAAGAGTTTGGGTTCAAGAAGCTGACCACAGAGCAGTACGTACGCAGCCCAAACTTTGAAGAGATCGGTGTAGCCGTAAAGCGCAACGCCGAGGAGACAGTGTGGCTGAGCGGTCCCTACGAAGATTTGCGAAACTATCTACGCAACAACTACGACTGGGAAAACTCGGCAGTGCTGGCGCACAACATGATGTTCGACGGGGCTATACTGGCGTGGCGGTTCGGTATCGAGCCTAAGCTGTACCTCGATACGCTCTGCATGGCGCGAGCCATTCATGGGGTAGATGCCGGTGGGTCACTGGCTGCGCTGGCCGAGATGTACGGTATCGGCAAGAAGGGTGACGAGGTGATACACGCCGAGGGTAAGCGCAGAGCGGACTTCTCTGAGGAGCAGCTAGCAGCGTACGGATCGTACTGCGTCAACGATGTCGAGCTTACCTACAAGCTGTTCAGCATCTTCATGGACAAGCGCAAGTTCCCGCAGAAGGAACTCAAGATCATCGACATTACCCTACGCATGTTCATCCGGCCTGTACTGGAGTTGGATGTCAGTAAGCTGGAGGATCATCTGGACAACCTGCGCGATCAGAAAGACAAGCTGCTGGAGGAGTGTGGGCTGGGTAAGGACGACCTGATGTCGAACCCCAAGTTTGCCGACGCGCTCCGCACGCTGGAAGTAGTGCCGCCCATGAAGATCAGTGCACGCACGGGCAAGGAGACGTACGCGTTTGCCAAGACCGATGAAGAGTTCAAAGCGCTGCAGGAGCACGAGGACACCCGCGTGCAGATGCTGGTGACGGCGAGGCTGGGCATCAAGAGCACGCTGGAGGAGACACGCACCGAGCGGTTCCTCGACATTGCGACTCGCGGGAAGACGATGCCAGTTCCCATCAAATACTACGCAGCGCATACAGGTCGCTGGGGTGGTTACGACAAGATCAATCTGCAGAACCTCCCGTCCAGAGGTGCTAACGCCAAGGTGCTCAAGCAGTGTCTGGTAGCTCCGGTGGGGTACACCATCATCCAAGCGGACTCGGCGCAGATCGAAGCACGAGTGCTGGCATGGCTGGCTGGGCAGCATGATCTGGTCAAGGCGTTCACGCAGGGTAAGGATGTGTACAAGCAGATGGCGTCAGTGATCTACAACGTGCCAATCAGCGAGGTGACAGATGCTCAACGATTTATAGGCAAGACAGTAATTTTGGGTGCCGGCTATGGCATGGGTGCGGCGAAGTTCAAAGACCAGCTCAAGAATTACGGGGTGGAAGTGCCTTTGGAAGAGAGTCAGTGGATCATCTCCGCATATCGTGACACAAACCATGCGATCCGTGAGTTGTGGCGGGACGCCCAGACGGCGTTGCAGGGACTGTATTGTGGGGAAGAGTACAGATTGGGCCGTGCTGGATGTGTACGGATGATCCCGGACGAGCGAGCGATACGGTTCCCCTCTGGCCTACTGCTCCGCTACACCGACCTCAAGGCCACCATACCTGAAGGATCGATGAACCCGGAGTTCAGTTACCGCACCCGTGAGGGCCGAGTTAAAATCTACGGGGGCAAGATGGTGGAGAATGTGTGTCAGGGGATAGCACGCTGTGTCATCGCGGATCAGATGTTGCAAATCTCTAAAATGTATCGTGTATTGCTTACTGTGCATGACTCTGTAGTATGCTGCGTGAAGGACGAAGAAGTTGCAGCAGCAGCAAGTTACATAGACGCCTGTATGCGTTATACACCGGACTGGGCCGAAGGGCTTCCTGTCCGGGGTGACGTTGAGATAGGCAAGAACTACGGAGCCTGTAAAAAGTGGACACCAAACCAGTCTGGTCTTTCAGCAGCATAAAAACGTTTCTACAATGCCCCAAGAAGTACTACCACCTGAAGGTGAAGAAGGATTACAAGGAGGACTTTAGTACTGAAGCGATTTTGTACGGTAATGAATTCCACAAAGCCGCTGAAGATTACATGAACAACGCTGTTGATACGCTCGATCCAAGATTTGAATACGCTGCTGAAACGCTAACCAAACTGAAAGCAATGCCGGGACAAAAGTTGTGCGAGCACAAGATGGGACTTACATCCAATCTTGAGCCGTGCGGTTTTTACGACAATAACGTTTGGTATCGAGGTATAGCTGACTTAATCATCTTGGACACCGAGCGAGGTGTAGCCAAGATTTTTGACTACAAGACTGGCAAGTCTGCGAAATATGCAGACAAGGGTCAGTTGGAGTTGATGGCGCTCTGCGTGTTCAAGCACTTCCCGGAGATACAGACCGTGAAGGCAGGACTGTTGTTCGTGGTGTGCAACGCGCTGATTCGCGAAGACTACACCGTGAACAACACCGCAGAGTTGTGGAGTAAGTGGGGACAGGAGTACGGCTCGCTTGAGCGGGCGTATGAGAACGATGTATGGAACCCCAGACCGACTGGGTTATGCAGGGCGCACTGCGTAGTGCTGGAGTGCCCGCACAATGGCAAACGATGAGGAGCGTGTCATGCCGTATGTAAACAAGCCAAGACCGTACAAGCATGAGTATGAGATGCAGAAGAAGCGCGGAGAACATAGCGACCGCATGGAGCGGCAGCGAGCGCGCAGAACCGTGGACAAGACCGGCAAAGATGCCAACGGCAACGGTAAAGCAGATCGGCGCGAGGGTAAGGACGTAAGCCACAACCGAGCGTTGAGCAAGGGAGGTAGCAACAAAGACGGCTACCGGATCGAGAGCGCAAGCGCCAACCGCGCTCGCAACTACAAGAAGAAGAGCAGCTAATGAAGGTAATCGATAACCGGGGTCTACTCTTCCGAGTACGTGACCCCAATAGGATCACGACCGCGATTCCTACGAGCAGGCAGATAGGCAGCAATGAAGTGCTGGTGAAGTGGGGTGTGGACGAGGCCCGCGTACTGCGTAACCTGAACCTCAAAGACATACCTTCACCGATTACGGGACGGTACAACTGGCCGGGAAAACACGCACCTTTTGAGCACCAGAAGACTACCGCAGCGTTTCTCACCATGAACCGCAAGGCGTTCTGCTTCAACGAGCAAGGCACCGGTAAGACTGCGTCTGCTATCTGGGCAGCAGACTTCCTGATGCGTGAGAAGAAGATACGGCGCGTGCTGGTCATCTGCCCGCTGTCCATCATGGACTCTGCATGGCGTAACGACCTGTTCACATTCGCCATGCACCGGTCGGTTGATATCGCTTACGGCAACAGAGAGAAGCGCAGCAAGATCATCAGAGGTGATGCTGAGTTCGTGATCATCAACTATGACGGCATCGAGATCGTGCAGAGCGATATCAAAGCAAGCGGGTTCGATCTGATCATCGTGGACGAGGCGACTCACTACAAGAACGCGCAGTCCAAACGTTGGAAGGCGCTGTACGAAATCGTGGAGCACGACACATGGCTGTGGCTGATGACCGGTACACCGGCTGCACAGTCCCCACTGGACGCATTCGGGTTAGCCAAGCTGGTGCGCTCCAAGGATGTACCGCGATACTTTTCTGCGTGGCGCGAGATGGTGATGATGAAGATCAGCAACTTCAAGTGGGTGCCCAAGCAGACTGCCATCAACGATGTATACAACGCGCTACAGCCGGCCATACGGTTCACCAAGGCCCAGTGTCTGGACCTCCCAGAGATGACGTATGTGAAACGCAAGGTCGAGCTGACGCCACAGCAAAGCCGGTACTACAAGTCTGTGCGAGACAAGATGACCACCGTAGCCGCAGGCGAGCAGGTCACTGCGGTCAACGCAGCGATAGTGATGAACAAGCTCCTGCAGATATCAGCCGGTGCCGTGTACGCCGACAGTGGCGAGGTGGTGGAGTTCGACATCAGGAATCGCTACAAGGTGCTGTGCGAGGTCATCGCCGAGTCCAGCCAGAAGGTGCTGGTGTTTGTGCCGTTCAAGCACTCGATCCAGTTGCTGTCGGAGCAGCTTGCTAAGGACGGTATCACTAACGGTGTAATCGCAGGAGATGTCAGTGTCGGCAAGCGCACGGAACTGTTCAATCAGTTTCAGACAACTGACTCCCCGCGAGTACTGATCATCCAACCGCAAGCTGCTGCGCACGGTGTGACATTGACCGCTGCCAACACCATCGTCTGGTGGGGGCCAGTATCGTCACTGGAGACCTACGCGCAGGCTAACGCAAGGGTGCACCGGCAGGGGCAGCGTCATCCCTGTACGGTGGTGCAGTTGGAAGGCTCCGTGGTGGAGCGCAGGGTCTATCAGCTATTGGACTCACGAATCGACGTACACGCAAAAATAGTAGATTTATACAACGAAGTGCTTGAAATGTAGTAAAACCCGCTTATATACTAAGAACCCCCAACAAAAAACATAGGACAGTGCAATGAACGATAAAACAGAAGCCGAAGCTCTCGGCTTGGATAAACTTGTCTCTGTATATATCAAGCTCCGTGATCAGAAGACTCAGATTCGTCGTGAGTTGGAAGAGAAGGAGGCTGAGCTAGACGGCAAGATGAATGTGGTGAAAGAGGCGCTGCTGGAGCACTGCAAAGCCACTGGCGCTGAATCTGTTCGTACTGCCGAAGGCACGTTCTACCGCTCAATCAAGTCCAAGTACTGGACCTCTGACTGGGACGCCATGAACAAATTCATCCTAGAGAACAACGCCGTCGATCTGCTGGAGAAGCGTCTCCATCAGAGCAACATGCGCACGTTTCTGGAAGAGAACCCCGAAAAACTTCCACCGGGGCTTAACGTGGAAAGTGAGTACACCATCACCATACGGAGGAAATAACCATGAGTGATATCGAACCTTACGTACCGATTGCCAAACTAGCGGAGCACTTGCATATGAAAGTATCCACTGTGCGCAACTGGGTGAAGTATGGTTATATCCCGCGCTCGGCCTACATCAAGATCGGCAACACCTACCGGTTCCATCTACAGGACACCATCAAGGCGCTGCGTATCCGAGATGAGGAAGACAGGAGCACGGGAGTTACTGCACCGCCCCCAGCGGACGTTGATCCTAATGCACCGATACAGCTTGAATTTGATTTCGACTCAACCAAAGACCAATAAGGACTCACCTCTATGAGCAATATCGCAACCCTGCAGGACATGCCCGCCAGCTATCGTGAACTGCTGACACAGTTAGAACCGGAAACCAACCTTACGGGTGGGGAGTACAACTCTACATCGCGCATCAGTATCCGTGGCGGCGTGTTCCGCAAAGTAGTAAACGGCAAAGAGATTGCCGAGCTTGAAGAACGCAGCCTGCGCGCTGTCGTTGTGAAGGCCGCACCGATCTCGCGTATGTTCTTTGCTGGGCAGTACGTAGCTGGCGAAGCGAATCCACCGACTTGCTGGTCCAGCGACACTTCCACTGGGCGTCCTGCTACGGATGTCATCGCGTCTGATCGTCAGTCGCCTACTTGCTTTGACTGCCCACAGAACGTGAAAGGTTCGGGCCAAGGTGAGAGCCGTGCTTGCCGTTATCGTCAGCGCATCGCGATCATGTTGGCAGACGAGAATGGAGACTTGATATCCAACACGGTGTATCAGCTCGATCTGCCAGCTACGAGTATCTTTGGTGACGACCCCAAGCGCATGGCCATGCAGGCATACGCCCGCTTCCTGAATCAGCACAAGACGCCGCTCGCGGCTATCCTGACTGAGATCAAGTTCGACACCAACAGCAGCACGCCGAAGCTGTACTTCAAGGCAGTGCGTCCGCTGAACGAAGAAGAACTGCTGCTGGCCATTCACGCACAGAAAGACCCAGAGACTACGCGTCTGGTGAAACTGACAGTGAAGCCGAAAGAAACCGAAGCGTTGGAAGCTCCGAAGCCGGCAGCCAAACCAGTAGCCAAACCAGTAGCCAAACCGGCTGCGAAGAAAGGACTCTTTGACTCAGGTGATGAGGATGAAGAGACCGCTGCACCAGAACCGAAAGTGCGTGAGAACAAAAAGAAAAGCGCACCTCCGACAGAGTCCACCAACTTGGCCAGCTTGCTGGACGAGTTCGACGACTAACACGGGGCAAAAAACTCTGATGCATATACAGGGGGGTTACGGCCCCCCTTTCTCTCTAGTGGCGCGGCTATGGATACGAAACAGTTTCTAAGTGCCGTGTTGAGTGACAAAGGTTTTTACTGCGCAGTCGGGATAAAGAACGGGCATGTAACTCATCGGTTTTATCAGACCGTGGACAACCTCATGGATGGCGCTATTGCGTTTGATGAGGTGGGGCAGGACGCGTACTTTGCGCTGGCTACATTTGCCACCAAAGAAAACCGCAAAGCCAAAAACGTTGAGTGTATAAAGACACTGTTTCTTGATCTTGACTGTGGGGAAGGTAAATCTTACGCAACTCAGCACGAAGCAATAAAAGCATTACAAGAGTTTTGCAGGGCACTGAAAGTGCCGAAGCCTAGCATCATTGTGAACTCCGGGTTCGGGGTGCACACATACTGGGTGTTGGATCGCAGCTATACACGGGACGAGTGGCTCCCCGTGGCGGACAGGTTCAAGAGCGCCTGTCTGCAAATGAAGCTGCATATAGACCCTGCTGTACCGGCAGATGCTGCGCGCATCCTGCGGGTACCGACAACGCACAACTACAAGGGTTCTCCGCCCATCACAGTGGAGATATTCCGTAGTAACGACTGTAGCTACAAGTTGCAGGACATTGCTGATCTCTTACCCGAGACGCTCATACCTGTCGTCAACGTGCGGGAGTACTCAGCAGAAGACAAGCAAGACTTGCAGGCTGTACTGGGTAACTACACGAAGTCATTCCGACGATTGGTGGAGCGTACCCTCAACGGTAGCGGCTGTGCGCAGATCAAACGGGCTATAGAAACACCGAACGCTCTGGGGTACCCGGAGTGGCTGCACGCGCTGTCCATCGCCAAGCACTGCGAGGAAGGCAACAAGGCAGTCCATCTGATCTCCAAGGGCTACGATAACTACAACGCAGTTGAGACCGACAAGATAGCGGCATCGATCACTGCGCCGCATCTCTGCATGACTTTTGAAAAGGACTACCCAGCCGGATGCGAAGGCTGCCCACACAAGGGCAAGATCAAGTCTCCGATAAAGCTGTGCATGATGGTCAAGGAAGCCCCGCCCGAGGATCATTTCGAGGACGAGGAAGATATACAAGTCACGCACACTGCTGCGCCTCAGTTTGAAGCTGTGGAGGACCTACCAGACGATGACGGTGCACCGCGCAAGCTGAACACCGCACCAGTCACTTCTACCCGGGTGAGTATACCGCCCTACCCTGCACCGTATTTCCGTGGGGTAAATGGAGGTGTGTTTCTGCGCGTCCGCGACAAGGACGGCAACCCGGAAGAGGTCAAGATTCACGACACAGACTTGTACATCGTCAAGCGTCTGAGTGATCCGGGTCTCGGTCCTTGCTACGTGTTCAGGCACCACACTCGCCGAGAAGGGGTACAGGAGTTCACCATTTCAGGTACCAAGCTGGCGGCTCGCGAAAGTTTCCGTACAGAGATGGGACTGAACGATGTGTTCCTGCTCAAGCCTGATCTCTTGATGGCGTACGTGGAGCGGTGGGTACACCATGCGCAAGCCAGTATGCCTGTGGTGCAGGTGAAGACGCAGTTTGGTTGGACGACAAATCAGCAGTCTTTTGTCATCGGAGGCAGGGAGGTGTTTGCCAACCGTGTGGAGCCTAATCCACCGAGTGCCCGCACACAGCAGTACTTCCATATATTCCAGCAACGAGGAAACGTAGACGGTTGGAAACGTATTGCGCAGTTTTTCAACAGGCCCAAGTTTGAGGAGCACCAGTACATGTTTGCGCTGTCTTTCGGCGCTCCGCTGATGATCTTTGCGCCGAGCAGCATACCCGGCAGCATCTTTCACCTGAAGAGCGCAGACTCAGGGCACGGTAAGACTACAGGCCAGTTAGGCGGTGCGTCAGTGTGGGGGCACCCCAAGTCCTATCTGTTATCTGGTGCGGACACAACCAACTCGGTGTGGAACCGTACGGAGATATACAAGAACATGGTGGTGTATGTGGATGAGCTGTCCAATCACGAGGCCAAGGAACTCAGCGACTTCGCGTACGCTGTAGTAGACGGGCGGCAACGCAACCGTATGTCGAACATGGGCCAGAACATGGAGCGTGTGCGAGGAGACCTCTGGGCAACGCTGGTGGGTACATCGGGCAACCAGAGCTTTCTGGAGAAGATCACCGAGTACCGTGCTACCCCAAAAGGCGAAGCGCAGCGTGTACTGGAGGAGCAGGCCCGCCCACTGCCGCAGAGTCCTGACATGGTCAATCAGGGTAAAGATTTGTATCTCCTGTTTGAGCAGCACTACGGCATAGTCGGCGACATGTACATACAGTACATCCTGCAGAACAGGACCGAGGTCGAAACCCTGCTGAACAAGATATGGGACGACATCAACAAGCTGGCCGGCCTCACTCCCCAGAATCGGTACTTTGCATGGCAGGCGGCAACGACGATAACCGGGGCGCTGATCTTCAAGAAGATGGAGTTGATCTCATGGGATTTGCGTAACCTGCGTGACTGGATAGTACAGAAGCTCAAGGACGCCCGTGTTGAGATCAAGGCTTTGGACACGGATGTTGCGGATGTCATCGGCCAGTACTACGCCGACAACGTCCGGGGCATTCTCAGGATTCACGGAGATGATGGGAAGTTTACGGACGAGAACAACAACATGTTTGTGAACGCTGATGCAATGCCTATCAACAAGTGGGTAGGAAGACACGAGTTCAACAACAGCAAGCTGTACCTGCTACCGAAACCGTTCAAGAGCTGGTGCACCAAGCAGCAATTTGACTATGGCGCACTCATGGAGAAGTTACGTGTTCAGTACGGGGCCAAGACCGTCAAGATACGCATGGGGCGGGGTACCAAGATCAACCTGCCGGTACAGCATGCGATTGAGATAACGTGGGATGACGGTACCCCGAACGACTCCGCCATAGCCCCAGATGTAGTGGTTTAGGTATTTCGCGGGCACAATTTGTAGTACACTTCGCCCGCACTGCTCCTAGAGAGAGCTTTACCCCCCGGCCCTCCGGGGGGATTTTTTATTGAAAGAACTCGTCTTCGTCCAAGTCTTCCAACTGTCTACGCATCACCACCGCACGCCGCTGCGGACTGATCGTGATGCCATGGAACATGCGCGCAACCTCGTCGGTCACCCGGTGCTGTCGTATAGACCGCTCTTTGGTGTCCGCTGTGATGCTCACTTCCGGGTGCCGTGAGTTGAACTCGTTGATCTCTTGATCGATCTCGTTCAGTTCTTCGATGTCGCCTTCGCGGAGGGCCATATACCGCTGACGCAGCAGCTTGGTCCGGTTCTCGTTGACTACACGATCCACACGCTTGTCTCTGGCGTTGATCTCTAGCTGTTTGGTGTAGCCAGCAGGCGCGAAGCCCAAGGCTTGCCCGAGAAGCGTACCGGGACCGAAGTCTTCAGTGATCGGATCACCACGCAGTGTGGTGGCTCCCTCGGCACCGTACCGGCCTGCTTTCATAACGTTAGCAAACGCGCTCGGCATCATCTTCTCCATGCCCCGGTACACTTCGCCTTCCATGAGCAACGGGAGACCTTGGTCGAATACGCGCTGCGCGATACCTACGATAGGACCACCGGCCAGCTCGATGCCCTGCATTACCAAGCTCTCTTCTTCTGCATTCGGCAGAGACCGGAAGATCAAGTTGGTCATACCGATACGCGGTGCGATATCCAAGCCAAGAGAGTTGAGCACGCCAGAGTACATCCCCTCACCGAAGAACGATGCGGCAATGCTGTCGGCGTCCTCATCCTCATCGTCCAGCAGGAACAAGTTAGCCAAGCCGGTGACAACCCCGTACAGCGGTAGACCCTGTACCCCAGCGAAAATACCGGACATGGCAAACAGCCCGATCAGTTGCTTCTTGGCGTTGTCCCGAGTGTCTTTGTCTGTCGATTGCAATGCCTGCCTTGCCATCTTGAACTGCAGGTACATCATCGAGATGCCGAACCGCTTGTACATCAGCAGGACACTACCGAGGTTGTTCTGCGCGATCTTGGGGGCCGTATCAATCATAGAGCCGCTGTTCGTATGCTCTGTCTCCAACACGGCTTCCTGCGCAGCTTTTATATAGTCTTCGTCGGTGAGCGTCTTACCGCCCTTGGCCATCTTGTCCAGTATCAGGTCGTAGGTAGCTTTCATCGTAAGCTGACGAGTGAATCGTTCGCCTTGGTGGAAGGCGTAGCCCATGACGGAGTTGGCTTTGTCCGTGATCGAATTGGACGCGCTGTTCAACTCCAGCAAGTCAGATATGGTTGAAGCGTTGGCCATACCTTGCTGGTTCATAACATCTACCAGCACCTTGTTGCGGCGCAGTTCTTCAGCACCCAGCTTCTTGAACGCTTCCGGTACAGTATCAGGCTTGGAGAAATCGATGTTGGTGAAGGACGGTCCATCGAACTCAGTACCACCCTCAACCCCTTCAAACGTGTCCAGCGTACGCCGGGTGCCCGTGGCCATATACAGCTTGCGTGCCCGGTTCATCGCCGACATCGTTTTCCCATAGCCGTACTTACCGGCGAGGTAGGGATACACTGCCATCGGTAGGGTGAACAAGTTGACGAGCGCGGACGAGAGGTTGAGGCCCAGTGTCATGGCGAAGCCAGCGGACTTCAGCTTGCGTGCCCAAGGGGACAGCGCCGGGTTCCTTGCGAAATCAGCATACCCCTTCGCATGCTCGGCAATCTCTACTGCGTAGTCGCCATCTGGGGTGCCGCGCTGCTGGTTGGCCAGCTCGGTGAGTTCGTTCTTGATCTTGTTGAAAGGCGCATCCAGCTCAAGGTTGGACACCTGCCCCATGAACGCGGGCATACGCTCCCGGAACACCTTCAACGCGTCCATCTCTGCACCAAGGATGTTTTGTCTGGTTTTGAACGCACGGAAGAAGGACCGCTCAGGCATGGAGTTGAGCAAGGCTTCCATCACAACGTCTTCGAGTTCGGAAGCACCCTTCTCGGCGGCTCTACCAGCTTTAGCTGCCTCATCCTCACTACCGCCAGCATCCTTCACCTTCTTCTTCGCCGCCGCTGCATACTTGGCGGCTCTCGCACGGACATCCCCGAGCAGGTTGTATGCGAACTGCGGGTCTACCTTATTCACGCGCTGGCGCTTGGCACCCTCTGGGCGCATTTCTTCTGCGAAGGTGTCCTGCTGTACGTCTGGGTCTTGTTCCAACTCACGGCGCGCCCGGATACGTTCCTCCAAAGTGGGGAAAGCCATCTTGTAAACGTCTGGCTGTCCAGTGCGTGGGTCTTTGGCTTGGAAAGTAAGCCAGTAGTCGCCTTTGCGATACAGCGGGAAGTACGGCTCGATCGATTCTTTGTTCAACAACTCAAGCAGAATTTTGTCTTTGTAGGTCTGCTTGAGGTTCTTGTCTGCCTCGATGGAGTCGATACGGGCAATCAGCGTTTTACGCAAGACGGTGAACGCTTCAGCATAGGCGTCCCGCAGCGCCTCATAGGCCTTGCGGGTTTCAGGGAGCATTTTGTTCCAGTCGGCGGCCAGCCGGTCGTAGGCTTCCAGTACACCCTTACTTGGGTTGGCGACATGGTATTGTTTCTCCGACAGGTTGTTGTCCTCTATCGCTTTCTCCAGCGCCTCATTCCGTTTTTCCGCAGTATCGAAC
>JAAOEI010000793.1_pt1 | contig 11876 bp, 7 predicted proteins | sample 7059261 | NCBI WGS metagenome assembly JAAOEI01 (sample SAMN14008812, study PRJNA610033) | viral metagenome | isolation source: viral particles filtered from seawater | place: China: Hangzhou Bay, Yangshan Deep Water Harbour | collected 2017-10-31
ACAAAAGATGTCAGAGATACTAGATAAGTTTTATACAGCAGAAGGTGAAGAACCTACACCAGAAGAAGAAGAGATAATTGGTGCAGGACCACAACAACCACAAGTACCACAAGGTGAGCCAGATATTGCTACTGTACTTGCAGGATTAGCAGGTGGTGTACCTGCACAAGGAGGTCCAGTTGCCTGATATTAACAAAGAGTTTTATGACATTATTAATCAAGAAGATTGGGATGAAATATCTGTAGAAGAAGACCCAACAATACGAACTGACATTTTAGGTATAGAAGTACCAGGAGATTTTCCTATAGGACAATATATAATGCCAACACCAATACCTGGTGTATGGATTAGTATTGCTTTAGGACTAGATATAGAAGACCCAGGGGAGTACTAATGCCAAGAGGTAGAAAACCTTCAACACTTAAACAAATGACAGATACTAAATTAGATGGTGCGTATGCAGATTTAGAGGCTATACCAGGTGATGAGTTTGGTGGTAGGTTAGCACAGGAAGATATGATTGCTTTACAAAGGTCAAGGGCAGCAAGTGACACAGGTGTTACTCCTAGTCAAGTAAGAGGATTTCAAGCACAAGATATAGCTAGATTGTCCGAAAGAGAATCAGAGTCAATAATGGCAGATAGCACTAGAGGTACGCAAACAAAACTACCATCAGGAACTAATGTACAAATATTAGTAGATTTAGTAAAAGACAATGGTGGTTATTTTGTTTCAAGAAGGTTTAATTAATGTCATTATGGACAAATTGGAGTCAAAACTGGTATAAGGGTTACAAAGAAGAACAACTCTATAATAAAGAATTAAATAAAGCAGAAGCAGATGCAGGACCAGAAATACAAAAGTTTGTACAAAAATATCAAGAACTAGAATCACTTACACCTACAGAAGAACCAGAGTTTATAGCTACAGCAGCAGATTTAGGTTTGTCTGATATGGAATACATTAGTGTTTGGTCACAAACTAAAACACCACCTGTAAGTTACACAAACAACAGAAGTCAAGGTGTTGAAGATAAAACAAAACAATCTTACGCTTTAGGACCTGCACTTATGTTAAAACTAACAGGAAACTTTTTTGAAAATGTAGGTACAGCTACAAAAGAGGGTGCAAAACTAGCAGCAGATAAGTTTGGTTCTTATTTATTTGGTACACTTCGTATATTTGCAGATGGTCTTATACAAAGTACAGACAAAACAGTTAGAAATTATAGTGTTGAATATCAAGCAGCATTAGAAGAAGAGTTAAATAAAAAAGGTAAAACATTATCAGATGTTGTACAAATAGCAGGTTATGAAAATTTAAAAGACAATGAACTACCTTTTATACCTGGTTTACTTGCACATGCTAAAGCATTTAGAAATTACAACAATCAGAGAACTGCAAAGATAATTAACAATGATACATACTACACACCATCTGATACAGCAAAGAATTTTTTAGTTGCTAGAGGTATTGTAGATGAAGAAGGTACTCCACTAATAACAAAAACAGATTTAGATATATTTAATGAATTGTTTCCAGACATTATTGGAGAAAAGATTACTGCACTTAAAAACGAAAAAGGTAGAGATTTATCTTTTGTAGAAAAAGCAGGTTTGTTTTTTCAGACTGTTGATGACATTATTGACCCAGATACAGGTGCAAAAGGTATTGCAGATGTAGTTGCATTAAGCCCTGAGTTTGATAGACAACAAGAATTAAACGAAACTTTTTTTAATCAAGCTATACCTGTAGGACTAGGTGATGGTATTGTTTTTGGTTTAACAGGTAACTTATCTACTAGCTATGGTTATGCAAATTATGTAACAGAATATTTAGATAATGAATATGACAGGATAGAGCAAGAAGCACAATTAGCTTTAGACCAAGGAACAATATCTGGTACTCAATATTTTAATATTTTAGATAACGCAGAACAAGCAAAGTTCAATGCTGTACAAGATATAGGTTATGAAAAAACTAGAAGTATGGCAGGGTTTTTTGCAGGATTAATTAACACAGCAAAGTATATATTTCTTGACCCACTAAATTACATTGTTCCTGGTGCAGGATTGTTACAACGAACAACTGCTGCAAACTTTGATGAGGTTCTTACATCATTAGGTAGGTCATTACCAGAACAGTTAGACAATGGTGTAACTGCTAGAGAGATATTTGATAATAATAAAGAAACATTTGAAGGTATTGCAAACTTAATTGTACAAGCAAAAAATGAAAACAGACCTGTTGCTACTTATTTAATAAATGAAGGTTTTCATCCAGATTTTGCTTTTAGAGTTAAGTCTGCTGACACTACTGCAGATGACATAATGCAAACATTAGAACAAGGCATAGAAAATGGATATGTCACAGATATGTTTTATGGTGGTAATTTTATGGGTAGAGGTAAAAACAAACATCTACAATCCAAAGTGTTGTATGAAAGCAACTTAGAAGCATTAATAAATAAAGAGTTAGATGAAGGTATAGAAGCAGCATACAAAAGAGGTGGAGGTTTTAGAGATACTTTCTTAGCTAGAGATGTTAAATTACCTAAGTTAAAACCTGCAGATTTACAGAATCCTAAAGAAGCTATGGAGTATTTTATTAGATATGGTTATGCAGGTAAAGTGCCAGAAAGCAGAATAGAAGAACTGGCTACAGAGTTTTATAATGCTATATCTAATGGACAATACTTTGAAGCTAAAGAAATATTTCAAAATAAATTAGTATTTGGTGAAGTAGGTTTACAACTAAAAAGTACTTATGGATTAACAGACAATGAGATAGATGACTTTATGAGTAAATACTATCTTAAAAATGACAAACAAGGTTTTAGTGATGCAGAGTTTAAACCTATGTCACCATCAAGAAGTCCAGAGTTTTATGACCCAATGGAAGTAGACATTATAACAAATAAAATGTTTGGTTCTGTTGCTTCTGAACAGGATATGATACACCTTACAAAACAATCATTAGAACTTTATGGTCAGCTAAAAAACTTAGATATACATGGACCTGACATACAAGGTTTACTTAGAGCAACATCTGCTAAAAGAAGAGTAAGAAGAAAATTAACTAACAAAGAAGGTGATGAAGAAATTTTTGACATAGTGCGTAAAGCAGCAGATGAAGGTGTCAAGGTAGATTTTTGGAAAGAAGAAAGTCCACTAAGAGAAATAATTGATGATGTATTTACAGACTTTGATGACCCTAACATTTTATTTAATGCTATGGAAAAAGGTGTACAGACATACGACAATCTTGTGTTTGGTTACATGAGAAACTTTAGATACCCTGCATTTTTGTTATTTAGATTAAGTTATCCTTTAAAACTTATTACAGATGCCATGGTTAAGTTCAATATGTTTGGTGTAAGAAACATGCTTAAAAACCCTATTGACTCTATAAAACTTATGCTTAATGACCCAGAGGGTATATTGACACGAGTATTTGGTAAACCTTCAACTATGATTAGTGGACCATATAGAACTACAAAAGCAATAGAAGCAACAAGACCAGAATTAAAATTTCTAAATGACTTGATACCAAAACGAGTAAGAAAATCTTTAGGTGTGTTATCTGATTCCCAAGAGTTTGGTTCACCAGAAATAGCACAGTTATTTTCAGCAGATGTAAAGTTTGTAAACAATAGATTTATTACCAACACAGGACACACGCTTATAAACAAACAAAGTCCTGAACATGTAAAGGCTTACGAATATTTTTTGTATAAATACATTGATGATGACCTTGCACCTGCAATAGCAGGTATGAAAAGACAAGGTTATACCTTAGAGCAAATAGCACAGACTTTACAAAAAGAACCTGCATTTTTAAAAATTATTGATGAAGCCAATCAAGGATTTCAAATAAGAGGACCTAAACAAAGAAACTTAGAAGTTGGTGTTGTGCAAACAGAAGAAGATTTTTTAAGACTTGCAAAACACATGAGTCAAAGTATAGATAACTACACAGGTGGTTCTTCTGATTTATTAAATGTTATTGCTGATGCAAAGATAGGAAATATTAATCTTAGAGATTTATCCTCTACTACACCTGATATAGCAGAAAGAGCATCAAGAAGAATTGCTACATTGTATAACAAGAATGTAGATAAGTTGCCTTTTGAAATACCATATCCAAAGGTAGATGCAGAGCGACAAATTATAGAAGGTAAGAAAACATTTAGAAATCTTTTAAACTCTTTATTCTTTGCTACTACACAAGGAGAAGGTTCATTTATTCGTATACCTTATTTGAAACAAGCGTATGATGAATTTGTGAAAGCATTTTCTGTATTTGGTAGAAGAGCAGAGTTAGATGAGTTACTTAAAATACATAATGATGAAGACAGTGTTGTTAATTTATCTGATGATGTTATTGAGGTAATACAAAGAGAAAGAGATAGAGCAGTATCTACATTAGAAGAATATGATGAAGTCTTAAATGTAAATATAAAACCACAAGTAACACAGAAAACTTACAAAGGAGAAACAACATTTACTGCAACTGTATTTACAGAACAAGGTGGTAATAGAAGTGTTAACTATATAGCTAAGAATCCTTTGAACAAAGAGAGTATAAAATTTACAACTGATGTACAAGAAGCAGAGAAATTAGTTTATGGTTCTGCAGATAATATAGCAGAGGGAAGATTAGGATTTGATGATTCTAAGGTAGGTACATTTGTAACTAACTTTAAGAAAGATGAAGTTATTTACAATGGTGCATTACCTAATCAAGATTTATTAAAAGATGTACTTAAAAATAGTTTTGATAGTGGTTACGCAGATAGTGATATTGACATCATAATAAATGAAGCTATAGATTATTTAAGTAAACCAGGTGCAACCAAAAGAGGTTTAGAAGATATACTTGGTCTTTCAAACAAACAACCTAACCTAACAGAAATTAAAAGTAAGTTTCAAGCATCTACTAAAGGTAAGTCACAAAAAAATAACTACAGTGGTGAACTTACATTTGATGTAGGAAGAAAAACAATAGAAAAAGTATTAGGTAAAAAAATAAATGTAGCTGTTCCTAAACAAAATATTACTGATGAACTTATTGATGAGGTATATAGGTTTACACAAGCAAACATAGATGGATTTAGTTTAGATTTAGGAAACCCAGAGTCTTGGGGTAAAGAAGCTATGTTATATGTATCACCATATAAAACAAGACAGCTTGTTATTACAGGTAAAGATTCTTTAACTAAAGATGCAGTGTCTATGTTTGTTAGAGATAATCAAGATAAATTACGATTAACTGACCATGTACTAGGTGGTAAATGGGATGAAGCAAGGGGTCAATGGGTATTAGATGTATCAGTAAAAATAAATAGAGGTGTAAAAGATACAAGAGTTGATGCAGGAGTACAAGCATATAATAAAGTTAAATATCTTGCATTAGCAGCAGACCAAGTTAGTTTTGGTGAATCATACCTTATAAAAGAAGGTGATGAAATAGTAGAAGCACTGTTTAAACAAGATGACACATACGAAGTAATAAACAACTCTGCTGTATATAACTTACTTAGAACTAAAGGTAAAAAACTACTAAATGATAAACAAGTAAAAGCATTAGGTAATGAGCCAATAGTCAGAGGTAAAAATTATTTGGCTAGTAGGCAAGGTAAAGAGATAGAAGAAAAAGCATTTGTTGCAGATACTATATTTGAAAAGTCACTTATTAAAGGTATTTTTGACAGAAAGAATAAATCATTAGAAGTATTTAATCCTAGAACTAGCACCATCATGCAAAACATGAATGAGTACAGCTATACAACATTGTTAGATATGAATGATGTTAGAGCAAACATAACTAGAAACATGAGTGCTATGGATATACATCAAAGAGCATTAGAAGCAGCTATGGAAGCTAACGCTAACTTGTTGTATAACTTAACTGAAAGAGGATATTTTGCACAAGCATATAGAAGTTCTTTTGCTTTCTTTGAAGCCTATCGTGAGTATATGGGTAGATATTTATTACTTACTGCAAACAATCCTAAAGCTGCTGTACAAATAGGTCAGGGTGTTAGAAGAGGTATTGAAAACAATGTTATTGCACAAGATAGATTCGGTGATTTGTATGTGTTTATGCCTACAGCAGGAACACCATTACAAGTACATACTAAGTCTGAACTAGGTGGTTTAGCTACAGAAGATGTATCTGATGAGGAAAGTAGAGTATATATTAAAAAAGGTTACCCACTTAAATCATTAGGTGTTGGTGGTGTAGGTTACTTGCCATCACTTGGTGATGGTATAACTATGCCTTTAGGTTTTCTTCTTAGAAACAAACCTGCAGGTAGAAGATTCGTAGAAAAAAACATTATGGCAGGATTTCAGTTACCTTTTAGTGATGAGCCATTGTCACTTACAGAGTTACCTGCAGAGTTAGTAGATATGGCAATACCATCAGTTGCAAAGAATTGGTTTAATTCTATGGGCAAGTCATTAGGATTTGAAGGTGTAGATGAAGATATATGGATTTCTTCTACAACAAATGGTATGCAGATAGCAGCACAGTTACATCCAGAGTATGCAGATGATGTAGATAAGATACAAGAGTTAGGTGCATTAGTTAGAAATAACTTATACACAATAAAAACATGGGATAGATTTGTTAGTCCATTCGCACCAAAACTAAGTGTGCTTTACAAGATAGAAGGTAATGAACAAAGTTTTAATGAATGGTATGGAGAAGAAGGGTATGAAGCAGGTATTGCATACAACAATATGGTTGAGTTAGCTGCAATACATGGTTTTTATCAAGACATGAGAAAGCAGTGGACATCTATACTCGGACCTAGACAAGGAGAATACTACGCATTATTAGAAGTTGTTAGGTTACTTGGTTTAGATAAGTATGACATAACTGAACAACTTACATCTGCAGGGTTGCAAGTTAGAGGTAAGACAGTTTCCGAAGCAGGTAGAGTACCTAGAACAACAAAAGAATATGAATTTGTAAATGCACACCCAGAATTAGCTAAAGATTTTGGTCCTGTACTACCATACTTTTCAAGAAATATAGATGAAGGAAAGATAGACTTTAGTGGTTATCAAGCTGTTAAGTATTTAGGATTAATTACTCCTAAAAATGAAGATGAAATGTATTTAGAAGTACAAAGATTTTTAGCATCAATCGTAGGTAGAGCAGCGAAAGATGACAAATTACAAAGTCTTATAGCCACAGGTCAAGATTCACCAGAAAATATACAAGCTGCAAATGCAGTCATAGATGCAAAACTAGGTAACTGGTTTCCTATGGCTTTTGGTAAGTCAGAACAAATGAATAAAGTATTAGGTGGTGAATTACCAGAAAGATTGCAGAATGGTGTGCTTGTAGATTATCTAGTAAGAGCAGTTGATGACCCAAGGTTTGCAGAGTTTGATATAACACCATTTATAAAAGAATATGTAGAATATAGGCAAATAACTATAGATGCAATACAGTCTGAAAAGAATTATCCTAATGAACCAAAAGCAGTTAACTGGTTAATTACAGATGACTCTAATGAAGCACAAGAAATAAGAATGAAATTATATGATAAAGGATATGAGATTATAGCAAAACATCCTCTGTTTATGGTAGTATTTGATGAAGTATTTAGTTACGAGTTAAATAGATTTGGAGTCAATAACTAATGCCACATATACCAGGACATTTAGAAGGCACAGAACCAGTAGAAAATGAGGAAACAGGTGGTTTGCCATTTCTTATGCCAGATGAGGTAGAAGAAGATACAGGAGTAAAATCACCAGAAGAAATAGCAGAACCTTCATCAAGTATGTTTCCTGCAGGAACAAGTGATGCAACACAGTTTGCACAGGAAATTGCTGACATATTTGGTATGGAAATATCAGACCCTAATAAACCATTAGGTAAAGGGTTTGAAAAAGAATATCAAGTTGTTCAATATGATGAAGAAACTGGTGAAGTATTAATGGAACCAGGCACTAACAAACCAAAAGTCAAAGTAGTTCCTGCTGAAGAATTTTTAACAAGTGATTTATACCAGAGTGAAAGAAGAGAAATATTTGGTAGTGGAGAAGCATTTAAATATGTTTACTATCAAAGAGATATATTAAGACAGTTTAATGCTTTACCTCCTGCTATGAGAGTGGCAACAAAAAACTTATTATCAAATGCAGGACTAATTAATTTAGATAAGACTTATGGAAGTTATGCAGATGCAGAAACACTTAAAGGTTTGAAATTAGCTATGGATTTTTCTATGAATAACTTAGGAAAAGTATCATGGATAAATGCAACTAAGTCTTTAAATGATTACTCACAATCACAGAAAGCATACAAGACAGGAACTTATCAGTTTACAGAGGAAGACCTGACAGATTTTGTTGATGATATGTTAGCAGGTGCAGAAACTAGAAAAGGTAGCCCATTGTCATCAAGCGAGAAACAAATAATTATGAGCAAACTAGGTGTTACTGCAGAAGACTACGCATCATCACTTGGTGACTTACAACCTGCACAACCAGAAAGATTAGACTACAACCCACTGACTGGAGAAACAATGTTTGTTCCAGAAGTAGAGGCAGAAGAACCAGACCCTGAAGTTTTAACTGAAGCAGGTGAAGATGTACTAGATGAGATATTTGCACCTAGAGAAGCATTAGCAGAAAAAGCAGATATAGAAGATGATACATTTGCTAGAATGCAAAGAAACCTTAGAGGTTTAGCAGCAGCAGAAGGAGGATAATATGGAATTAGAAGCAACAATACCTGCAATAGAAATTATAAAAGAACTTGAAGAATTAAAATTAGAAGCATACACAGATGGTGCTTCTATATCTATAGGATATGGTCACAGTAATACATCAGGTGGAGAACAATTTCAATTAGGTGACACCATAACTGAAGAAAAAGCAGATGAATTGCTTGAAAAAGATTTAGAGGAAATAGAAAGAATTGTAAATCAAAGACTAAAAAATTATGGTCTTACATTTAATCAAACACAATTTGATGTAATGGTTATAGGTACATTTAATAGACCAAGTAAATTATCTAGTAAGAAATATTATGATGCGTTGTTATTAGATAATCCAGATGAGGTTGCAAAGATATGGAATACATCTATAACAGAAGAAGATAGAAAAAACTTTCCAGGACTAGTAGATAGATTAAATGTTGAATTAGGTGCGTTAGACCCAGATAGAGGAATACCTGTAACTGAAGAACCTACAACAACAAGCACTACTACATCTACAACTAGTACTACTATGCCAGAACAAGATGAAGAAATTGATACAGAGTCAAGAAGTGAAGGTATAACAAATATGTTTGGTACACCACCACAAGACTTCCCTCCAAGTGCGAGTAAGTTTTATGAACTTGCTATAAGTATGATGGAAAAACAAGTTAATAAACAAAGACAATTAGCAGGATTACAATCTATGAAAAGAGCAGAGATGAATGCTTTAAGAAATAAATACCCTGTTGAAGAAGCACTAAAAATATTAGGTGGTAGATAATGAAAACAAATAGATTAGAGTACAAAAGCATACAAGATTTATACAATCAACACGACAAAGCACCTAGGAAAGGTGTTACTGAAGAAGATGTACAGCAATTAAAAGATAAATTACTGAAGAAATAAATATGGAAATAAATGAAATTATTTCCGAAAAAGATAGAATCCTTAATCAATTATATGAAGGATTAATACGAACTGATGATTTAGTATCAGATGAATTAAAACAATTAACACCTGCACAATCATATAGACAAAGAGCATTACAAATGTTCTTAGAAAATGATTATCACCACATGGACATAGAAGAAGCTATGAACAGAGTTCTTGAATTGAATCAAGCAGGTAATGAACAATTTATAAAAGATAAATTATTAAAGTATCACAATGATGTGTATGACTTGAATCTTAAAGCAGGAAGAGAGATACTTCCACAATCAAACACAATGAAAACAATGATAAGTGAGGGTAAGTCTATTTCTGAATTTTTAGATAATGCAATTTTTGCAGAGAGAATAGATAATAATTGGAACAACTTGATGATGGGTATAAACAGGCAAGAACTGTATATGGGTATAAGGCATGTGATGCCTGAAAGTATAGAGATGAGAATGTTAATTAATTATGGTGAAGACTATATTAATATGTTGGAGTTACTTAACAGACCATCAATAGATTTAGAAAACTTAGCGAATATACAATGGGATAGAGTTCCTCCAACAGAAAATATGATAAAAAATTTACAAAAACAATATATACCACCACAAAACATAGAAGAATTAAAAGCTATGCACCAAAGGTTTTTAGAAGATTTTCCAAAAAAAGCAAAAGAATTTATATTAGGTCAAAACATATTTGTTGAAGAAAACGCAGAAGCAAGATTATTTAACGAAGAATACTATCAATACACTGGTTGGGGAACTCCTTCACCTGATATGCCAGTGATACAAATGAATGAAAATATGTCTATAGTTTATGATAAATTATTTCAAAGAGAGGCTAATCAACTATTCTATGAAGCTGCAGAGGATGCAGGTTTTGTGGACCAAAACGAGTGGTTTAATGCAATAGTAGAGGAAGATAAAACAGCAGCATTTTTACGAGAACAAGGTCTTGATGTACCTGCAGATATAGAAAACCAAGTAACAGTAAAAGCATTTGATGCTGCATCTAAAGCATCTAAAGAACAAGCAGAAATAAATGTAAAAAAGAAATTAAATTCTTATTTTAAAAAACCTGTATCTAGTGAAAATTTTCCTGATGAAATAGGTTTTGAAATGGGTAAGGTGCTGCCTGAAAATCCTATATATAATGTTATTTCTAATCCACTAGACACACCTACAAATGTAGTAGATGAAAGACTTAGACTAGAAAGAATTATTAAAAATGATATACAAACTCCATTATTAAAAGAAGGTTTGCTTAAAAGATATTTAGATTATGATGAATTTATTGAAGGACTTCCTGCTGATAGAGCAGAGCAATTATTAGATTATACCAATAAAGATATTGCAGATAAACTTGAATTATTTAAAGACCAATATAATTTAGAAAAACCTTATGGACCAGGAGAATTAGAGGATATAAATTCTATTTTGTTTGATTGGGAAGAACCTTCACCAATAGAAGATGCAGTATTAGCAGACATAGAAAATTGGGATTTAGATGCAGAAGGTAATCCTATTGACCCAAGAAAAAAACCAGAAGGTATGTCAAAGTTTAAACAAGAATTATCTGCACAATACAATTATTTACTTACATCAGACACACCTACAAATGTAGTAGATGATATAAACAACAAAGCAATAAATCAAGCAGGTGAAGTTATTGATATTGCAGATGACACAACAACAGATTTATCTAAGGTAGTAGGTAAAGGTGGGTATAAAAGATTTGAACAATTAGCTAAACAAGCACCAGAGTTTGTTGGTAATTTATTTAATACTACTAAAAAATTAGTAGGTAAAACATTTGGTGCAGCACAAGTATTAGACCCAGGTGATGTTGCAATAACACAAGGGTTAACAAAAATATTACCAAGATTAGGTTTAGCATCTATATCATTACCTGCATTAGCTGCATACACAGCGTATGAATTAGCAATATTAGTAGTAGATGTAGGTCAAGCGTATAACAAAGCAATAGAAAACCAAGGTGGTCAAAGAGATTTTATACCATCATTTATGGGTGGTAAGACAATAGAAGGTGAAGAACCAAAAGATATAGACTACGATTGGAAACAAATAGGTAAAGATACATGGGAAGAGATGGGTGCAATTAGTGATACATGGTCATTGTCATGGAAGATTAGTGAACCTATAATTGATAGTGTGTTTAAACAATCTGCTAGTATGTCACAGGAGAAATAAA
>JAAOEI010000794.1_pt1 | contig 11876 bp, 11 predicted proteins | sample 7059261 | NCBI WGS metagenome assembly JAAOEI01 (sample SAMN14008812, study PRJNA610033) | viral metagenome | isolation source: viral particles filtered from seawater | place: China: Hangzhou Bay, Yangshan Deep Water Harbour | collected 2017-10-31
CCGCCGCCTCCGCCCGTGATGGGGTTGCCGTTCGCATCGGTGATCCCCGCCGCGTTGGTGATGTAGAAACCACCGGCATTCAAGTCCGATTGCAGCACCGCGTTCTTTAACGGCACGCTGCGCGTTTGCGCCACGGCAGTCACCGCCATCAGCCATACCGCCAAAAGTGTTGTCAGAAGTTGCATATCCAGTGTAGTTTGCTTACCCCCAGAGTTTCACCACTCAGGGAAAAATCGAACCCGTCGTCCCGGGCATCCCCATCCAGGCTGGCATACAAAACCTCGCCGCTGTCCGTCTCCACATTAAGCAGAATCCGCAACGGCACCGAATCCCAACTCGCCACCAAGGTCCCCGCCATGGTCCCCGACGGCAACGTCTCCCGCCCGCTCGTCCGGCCCGCAACCGTGAAGCGGTAGTCGCTCATCGCAGCGTGGCCTCCCAATGCAACGAATACCCCGTGGCATCCGTCGCGCCCGTCAGGTTGAAATCGAACCCCGTGGTCGTGGCCGCGCCGTCCAGCGCAGCCGCCAGCACAAGGCCGCCCGCCGGAGCTTGCATCGTCAACACCACCGCCGACGGCACGATGCCGCCAAAGTCGTAATGGACGGAGCCGCTGTCCACCCCGTTGCCCAGTGCCAGAGTGCCGCTCGCCGTGTTGGCCAGCGTGCCGCCTGTGATGGCCCCGCCCATGAAATCCCGGTCGCTGCGCTTGCCTTGGCAGCCGCCCAGCACGAACCCCGCATTGGTCTTGGTGTTGGCGTAGTTGGCCTTCAACTGGGCATAGCGGGCCTGCGCCCGTGCCAGCTTGGCCGAGGCATCCGCCTGCTTCTGGTTGGCCAGAAGTTCCGCCGCCGTGAACAGGACGATCAAAAGGTCGTCCAGGTCCGCCGTATGATTGTCCGAGGTGAGCGTCCCCAACGCCTTGGCTCCGGTGAACCGAACGGTGGTGTCCGTGTCCGGTATCGGCCAAACCTCAAACGTGGTGTCGGACGCATACTGCCATTTGCGGATCGGGTCGTTTCGCTCGTCCGAGTCCGAGTCCCAGACTGAATAATCATCAGGCGTGATGCCGGAGGACACTGGCCTCCATTCGTCTCCATCCAAACCGAACACTTGGAACGGTCGGTCTGAGTCCAAAGTGGTGGGGAGTGTGGCGGTGCGGTCGCCCGCGGTCATCGCCACATCCCCAGTCCGTTTCATAAATGGCCACTCAAAGTCCGAGGCCAGCCACTTTTGAGTGTTGGCCAGCAGAACCTTGAGCCTCGCGTCCTCCGCTGTCGCCACGCCCGCAGTCAGAGAATAGCCGATTTCGGCTTTAAGCATTGAGACTAGCGTGGACAGGGTGGAACCGCGTGCCATAAATTACGGGAGTTTTGCTTTCTTGACCTTGACGGACTTGTCAACGGGAGCCTCCGTCACCGGCACTTCCTCCGGCGCAGGGTCCGCCTCCGGCGCAGCCACCGCCACCGGCTTGGGCAAACCCGTCAGGGTCACGCCCACCTCCGCAAAGGTCCGGGGCAACTTCTTGGTCACACCAGGCCAGAGGGAATCCACGACCTTGGACTTGTAGAAGCCCTTGAGTCGCTGGACTTCGCCCGCCTCGCTCTGCACGGCCTCACCCACGTAGGTGGCCGATTGCACCACAAACTCCCCGGCCTTGTTCCGAAACATCTTGTCGAGGATCAAGACCTCCGCCGGGGTGATGCCCTCCTTCTTGAGGACCGTCTCCCGGTTGATTTTCACATAAGCTGTCGCTGTTTGCATAAGTTTTAGGTTCCAACAGGTTTTCAAGTTGGGGCGGCTGCGGGGAAACCTTGAAACCCGCAGCCGCCCGTTGTCCGAACAACTCCCTTACGGGACGAATCCGACCAGCTTGGGCGTGATGGTCACCGCACCGCCGCCCGCTGCGCTCGATCCCGTCACGATGGACGTGATCTTGATGGCTTTGACCCCCTGCAACAAAGCCGATGGCAAGTTGGTGCTGATGGTCACCGCCGTGGTGCCGTTGCCGGTCAACGTGTACGTGAACCGATTCTCGGCAGCCGTGGTGGTCGTGGACCCGTCAGGCACGGTCTGGAGCGTGAACGCCACCGTGTTGGTCGCGTTCGCGTTCGTGCCGACCATGGACAGAACCAAAGAGGCGTTCGCCGTGGTCCCGTCCCGATTGCCCCAAAGGCCCGCTCCGCGGCTGACCGCCGCAGGCAGGTTGGTCGTGGTGGACGCGGCCAGCGTAATGGTGCCAGCCCCGGCAAGAAGGTTCTGGGCCGTGTGCGTCTGCGCCGAGGCGGAGAACACCAAGCTGAGAACCGCGATGAGAACAATGATGTATTTCTTCATATCGATAAACCTTTCTGGGTTGAAATTGCGGGGGTGGTTATACACCCCCGCGTTGAATTAGGCAACCTCGTAGACGCCGTTCGCGTTGCGCTGCCAGCAGTGCATGGTGCCAGCCCAAGTCATCGCCGCCAGATACACGTATTGGTCATACGGGCGTTCCGGGGTGCGGCGAACGCGGTCGCGGCCTTCCAACACCGTCAAGCCAATCTTGGAGGTGTCGAGAACATAGGCGAACTTGCTGCGGCTCGCGTCGTCAAGGGCGGGGTCGTACATGACCGTGCCGACGCCGAGCATCGAGATGCCCGCCAGCCCGATGTCCGTCTTGCCGTTGTTGGCAAAACCGACCTGGGTGTAGGTGCCCTTCTCGTGCAACTCCAGTTCCAGCGCGTCGATGAACCCCGAACCGGCGATGATGAGGTTGGGGCGGCCACCGTAACGGCGAAGCTGGCGAACCTCGCTGCGGAGGGTCTTGGTCAGCGTCTGAGCCGAAGCGGACGCCGTGATCTTGCTCCCGCCAGTGAGGGCGCGGTTGCGCCACAGGGTGTAGGTCGCAGCAGACAGGCCGCCCACGGTGTCAGCCGAGGGGTCGTCCGCGATGAGTGCCCGCAACCCGCCAAACGCATTGGCCGCCTGCGTGCCGTCCAAGTGCAGAGCTTCATCGAAGTTCCGCGCCCAGCCTTCCGCCATGCCGTCCATCTTGTTCTTCATCAGATTCGTGATGGCGGTCTTTTCACGGCCAGAAACCGGAGTCGGCTCCTTGCTGTCGGAGAGGGTGATCCCGTCTTGGGTCAACTCAGTCTCGGTGATGCTCAAACCCGCATGGATTTCGCGCCACTGATACTTGGCTTGGAGGTCGTTGTCAGGATGGGGGAAATTCACCTGGTCGTCTGTGGTATAGAACTCAAACGAACTGGATTCATCGCCCACGTCCGCGAACGTGACCGGCTTCTGGACGTATTGGTATCCCGAGGGGATGGTGGATTGCTTGGAGAGCAGGGCCGCCATGAGCGGTTTTTCCTGCACGTACTGCCGCAGAGCATCGCCGCCCAGATAATAATCCAGGGCTGCGTTCACCACGTTGGTGAAGTTTGTGATTGTCAATGCCATAATGCTGTCTTTCTGTCTGTCCGCGGCGGGTGGTTATACACCTTCACCCCAGAACCCGATTCACGATGTCCTCGATGGACTTGGGGGCCGCGGTTATTTTTGTGGAAGTCCCGGAACTCGGGTGGACCTTCGTGGCGGAACGGGCTGGTTGCAGCCGCTTCACCCGACTGGTCACATCGGCCAACGCCTGGTTGGCCAGGGCCACCGCAGCCTCGACGGTTTGGGGGTACTCCTGCATGGCCAAAGCCTGCAAGCGGTCCTTCACCATATCAGCCACGTTGTCAAAGTCGGGGTATCTCTCCCGGACGTTCTTCTCCCAAGCGTTCAAGCCTTCCGTCTGAGCGGTCATCAGTTGTTGCGCTTCCTGCTGTTTCCGCTGTTGTTCGGCCTGTTCAGCCTTCAGCTTCAACCGTTCGCGCTCCCGGCGGGACTGCTCCAGTTCCACGGCGGCGGCGTCGTCAATCAGCCCGTCGTCCAGCTTTTGCCGGATGTCGTCCGATTTGACCACCAATCCCGCCCGTTCCTTCGCGTCCTGCAAGACCTTCTCCAGCATCGGCACGGCCTGCGCCGGGTCCTCTGCATGGAGCTTCAACAACTCCCGGAAACCATTGAATCCCTGTTCATCCCCCGCGTACCGCCGGATTTCATCCAGCGCAGCTTTTTCTTTCGCCAGTTCCCGGAACCGTGCTTGTGCTTTCTTGGAAAGAGCATCCAGGTTCAGATCGTCCTTCTTCTCCACAGGGGCAGGGTCTTCCTGATTGCCCTCGGGTTCCTCGACGGATTCTTCCGACTTGGCCTTTTCCTCGGCTGGCGGAGCCTCGGGTTGCTTCTCTGGCACCTTCTCCTCGCCCAATGCGTCCGAGATGGCATCCTCCAGAGAGGCGGGTTTTACGCCGTCAGTTGACGAGACTGAAGTTACGTCTGCTCCGGGTTGCTCGACGGGAGCGGGGTCGCCCAAGGGTGGCGCGTCCTCGGGGGTAGTTAACGCCTGATTGTTGTTATCCATAGTCTAGGTCTTTCGGTTTGTCAAGCCTTTGCTACACTTTGTAACTGAGGCTACATTTGTCGCCAGAAAAACGGGGGTGTATTTCTGACAGAAAATCAAAGTCGCACCCTCCGGTATCCCATCGCCCAGAGCGTGAAGGACAACACCGCCGTCCGCTGGCGGATGACATCCTCCCCGGCCTCCGGGTCCAGGAAATGGCACATCTCATGGAGCAAACTGTCCAAGTACTCCTCCTCGTCCTGCCGGGGATCGAGGGTGATGCGCTTGTCCTCCTGCTCACCGAACACCTTGAGCTTGCGCTGCCGGAACTTGACCGGCGCAAGCTGCTCCTCGTAGATGGTCAGGATGGGTTTGCTCACTTCTTGGACTCCTCGTACTTCGTCCGCACCGCGTCGTTGATGAAATAGAACCGGCGGCATTGCTTGCACTGGACCCGGGTGCTGCGGGTGCCGTGCGCCGAGAACCGGGTGCCATACAGGCAGACATCCTCGCTCGCGCAGTGCGGGCAACTCCACTTGTCCTGTTTGGATGCCACGCCCGCATGGGTCTTGTGCGGCACCAGCGCGGACAACCGCTCCCAGACCTTCTCCAGCAGCACCACGTCATGGGCGCAATACTTGGACATCCGGGCAAGGGCCTGCGGGGAATTTTCCAGACAGACCGCTTTCCACAGCCCGAACTCGGTGTGCAGCTTGCCCCCGATGCCAAAGAACTGCGCGATGTAGTTCAATCGGTTGCTGTTGAAATTGAACCTGCGTTTGGCCCACTGCAACGTGTCCGCCGTCTTGTAACTAGGGAAGGTCGCCAGCCCGTGGTACGCGCACCGGGTCAGGAACCACGGCAGGTCGAACTTGTCGCCGTTGTGCGCCACCAACTCATCCGCCTTGTTGGCTTCCTTGAGGAACTTGGCGAGCATCGCCTTGTCATCCTGCTTCTTGTCCCAGGTGATGACGTGCGGCTTGGCCTCGTGCTGCCACTTGTAGCCGATGCAGATGACGGCCCTTTCTTTCAGGATGTTCTCCGAGTCGATGTTGATCTTGTAACCCACCCGCCAACTCAGCACCACGTTCGGGGAGGTTTCCAAGTCGTAGAACAGACGCTTGACGGGGGTGGGGTTCATGTCGGTTTCTGGGTTGCCCACCACGCTTTGACCTGCTCCTCAAACTCCGGCAGGGTCCGGTTGTAGAACCTCGCCTGTTCGATCTGCGCGGTCAGGCCGGTTTCCGTCACATGGTCGGTGTGGGGTGTGGTAACACCGTCCTCGCGGATGACCCGGAGAATCTGGCCGCCCAACCGGCGGATGAACGTCGCCTCGTTGTCGAACCGCACATCGGGTATGAACACCACCACGTCATGCGACCAGGGCAGCCTCGCCGCCAGCCGCTTTATCCAGTGGTCCGCGTCCGCCGCCCGCCGCCACTCCGTACCCCACCACTGCAAAATCGGGCGGAACACCTCCTTGTGGTTCTCGATGTGGTTGGCCGAACAACCAAGCGCGGCGGCCACTTCATCCTTCAACGCATCCGCAAAGGCATGCCGCACCACCACTTCGTCCGTGTTGTCCTGGACGATGGATACCAGCGTGTCCTTTCCGGCCCGGGCTTTTCCTACCAGTCCGTACAGTCTCATAAGGTTTCAAGGTTTTGGGTTTCAAACTATCCTGGCTGTGCCGCTGCTGCGGCGGTTTTGTTCTGGAACTGCGGAGGCATCCCCTGCGTCGTCGGACTCGCCTGGGCCTGCATCGCACTCGGATCGTTCGCCGTCGGCGGCGGCAGCCCCGGCTGCGTAGGCTGCGCCCCGGGCTGGTTGTTCTCCTGCTGCATCTCCGCACCCGCTTGCACGGGTCCGGGACCGGAGTTCATGGCTATGATGCTCGGCAGGTCTTTCTGGAAGAACTCCTCCAACTCCAAACGGTCGTCCAACCGCTTGATGCCTTCCTTCGCCAACGCCTCCGGGTTGATGCCGGGAATCTGCATGAGCAAGGGAGCCATCTGCTGGAAGTTCGCCACCTCCATCGCACGGTTCGGCCTGCCGCTGCCGCTGGCTTCGGACTCCAGAAAAAGCTCCGAGTTGTACATCTCCGTCTGCGTGCTGGGCCAGCTTGCGCCGGGTCCCACGATGCGCTTGACCACCTGCACCGGCATGTTGGCCAGCAGCATCTCCCCGCCCGCACGCGCCAGTTCGGTCAGGAACACATCCAAATCATCGATGTCCGAGGAACCCGACTGGATGCGGCTGCCCTCCGCCACGCTGACCTCGGTGGCGGTGGCATCGCTGGTGGGTCCAAAATTCGCCTGCTGCGCCCCGATGGTGAGCAGCACATCCGTCTCAACGTGCATGGTCTGGTACACCGCCGCGTCAATCGGATGCTTCTGCACCATCTGCAAATAGTCCGTGACCTTCGCACCCGCGGGCAACCCTTCCAGCGTGATGCAGTAGCCGGAGGGGTGTCCGCTGGCCAGCATCTTGCGGTCGTTCTCCGAGGCCGCCGGGGTCACTGCGTAGAGTGGCCGGTTCTGCACCCGATGCTCGCGCAACGCCTGGCGGCTGCGGTTATGCTCGTTCTGCAACGGCATGAGCAGGCGCACATCCGAGGGCGGGTAGCAGGTGACATCGTTGTTCGGGTCGTTCTCCTCCACTTCGATGGGGTTGAACACAAGCGCAAAGAAAGGCCAGAATCTTGAGAGGCAGGGCTTGGGTTCCTGCGGCGGTTCGATGAACCCCTCATATCCGTCGCACACCACATACTTCTGCCGCGTGGTGATGTCGTACACCTCCCACACGCAGACCTTGGCCTTGTCCGGCCATTCCGTGGGCACCGTGCGGTCGCTGCGGCCTTCCTCGGTGTAGGGCGTGGCCTTGGCCTTCACATCCACCCCGTAGCGGCGTTCCACCTCGTCCGGCGCAAGCACATACTCCTGCCCCACGCGCTCGCACCCGGAGAGGGTGGCAAGGTTGGTGCAGTTGCGGTCCACAAGGATGCTCGTCGCCCGGGGGAAGTCAAAGACCAGCCCCTCGTCCACCAGCTTCTTGCTGCCGTCCTGCACGCCTTCCAGCAGGGAGGTTTTCATCAACTCCACCTCCTGCCGCGTCTTGTCCAACTCCTCGGGTTCGGTGTCGCCGTCCGCGATCTTGTTGAGCTTCTGCGCCATCGCCTGCATCAAATCAGGCGTGGTGTTCGGCAGGGCCGACTCGGAAATCGTCGCATCCCCCTCCGTCCGATACGCCAGCTTCACCCAGCCCACGCGGGCGGTAAGCGCACGCCGCACGCACGCCTTCATGGAAGTCTTGAAGTCCGGCTTCTGCACGTCGCACTGGTGGTCATACACCAGTTCCAGCGTCCGCCCCCAACGCTTGAGCATGGCCTTGCGCGTCATCCCGTTCTCATGGTCCGCCAGGATGGCCTGCGCCTTCTGGAGCGCGGCCAGTGCCTTCGGGTCCTGCTGCACCATCGCCGCTTGGAGCAAGTTCGGGTCCTGGCTCGCCATCCGCGCCATGTCCAGGCTCGCCTGTTCCCCGTCCCACATCACATACGCCAACTGCGGTCGGATGCGGCTGACGGTCTTGGGGTTCTTCGCGTAGATGCTGGCCACCTTCTGGTTGACCGCCCGGCGGGTGAAGTTCGCGCAGTAGTTCTCCCGCGCCTGGTCGTCGGGCCATTGCTCGCCCGCCGCATACTTGATCTCGTCGCGTATCTTCTTGAAGGTCTGCTTCCAGAACTCTTTGGTGAATATACACCACTCCACCACGTCCTTGGCCAGTTGCTTCTCCGCCTCGTCAGGTTCGGATTCTTGTTCGGGGGCTTCGATGGGTCCGCCGGGCAGCACCGTCTCGATGTCCTGCTCGCCGTTGGAAATTGTTTCGGAGATCATAAGGGTCAAAGGGGACTACCACCCTGCGGTGGATTTTTCGAGCATTTGCTTGAATCGTTTTCGTTCATCTATCGAGTTCAGCCACGCGCCGGTGAAGGGCTTCGGCCCGGGGTCACGTCGCCGGACTGGTCCATTGGGACCCACCATCGTTTCCAACCCGCGGCCTAACCAGCTTAGGGCATCACAGTTGTGGGTCAAAATTCCGTTCGCGTAAAACACATGCCCGTCAACTCGCAAGTTGAACACTGGTTGCCGACGTGCTTTTCGCACGAACGCGACCCCGACCGTGGGCACGGTTACAACACTGCGACCCACAGAACTTCGTCCGGGTCGGAAAAAACGTCTCAACGCTTTTGCCGCACTCCACACAGGCGACCACAGACTTTTCCCGGCCAACCCACGACTGTTTTCCGTGGGTCGAGTGCCACTTGCGCCCAGCTTCCGACTTGTGCCACTCGGAGGCTTTTTCCCGGATTCTACCAAGATGTGCGAGTTGTGCCTCTGATCTGGACCGCTCAACAAGTCCGTGCAGAAGCAAGTGATCGAGTCGAGAAACTGCCTGCAAATTTCCCAAGTCGTTGTTCGCTGTATCGCCGTCCTTATGGTGTATGTCCACCCCTTCGGGGATCGGCCCGTGCGCGTCCTCCCACACATGTCGGTGCAAGAATCCTCGCCTGGGTTCGGTGCCGTGGTAGTAGCTCCGATGGTGCGGGTGCTTACTATTCGGATACCGGCGGTATCTGTGGCCTCGATATTCAACAACATCTGCTCTGCTTGTGCCTCTTTGCATAGGGTGTATAGACACCCACAATAGTCAAGGCAAGCCAATGCGTCAAGCCTGCAAAATCCATTCTCTGTCAGAATCGGGTGGGAGTGCGTCCCGGTCAAAGAGCGTCCATCAAAAAAATTCACTTCCAAACAATCTGCCTGCGGCGCGGTCATCTCCGCAGCTAGCACTTCTCTCGGGCCAAACGGCGTTGCAACAAAGTCGCCCGGCTTCACCTGATCCAGCCTGCTGTCGGTCCCGTCCGCCATTCTCACCCGGGTATTTCCCGCCAAACACAGATCATCGTGCGCCCCGGTCGGGAAACTCAGCAACTCATGCTCCGCATCCGGCCACCACGGCGCAAACTTCGGGAACCGCACCATCCCCATCGCCATCCGCCCGTGTATCGCCTGCGCCCTCGTCAACTTGTCCTTCGCCGGGGTCACTTCCTCAATGCTGGTGTACACACACCGCTCGCGCATACGACGACGCAGGAAAGGGCCGATTGATTGCGATATATGTCCTTTCTCCGCCCACCATGTCAAGGGGTTTTTCAACTTTATTAAGTCAATGGCTTTTTCAGTCACTTCTTCGGATGTGAACCGGCCCCACAACGTCTCGGGCAAAACCCAGATGTAGCCTTGGCTACATACACCCGCCACCAGCAGGCACGTCTTGTCCGCCGTCTGTTTGGTGCTTACCGCGTGGTCCGACGCGAAGTAGATGCGAAGGTCTTTGGGGAGTTCGCTGGGGGTGTAGGGGATGAGCCAGTCTTTCTTGAAGAAGCCGCCCTCGGCGGATGTCGGTCGCTGTTGGTATTGCGCGTTGAACGAGCGCGGGTCCCGCTTGAAGTCGGAAACCATGTCCCAGTTGTAATACTCTGGCCAGAGCAGTTCCCCTGGCTTCCGGCCTAGCAGCGGGTCTTCGTCCTCCGCGATGAGCGGCATCCGAAGCACAGTCCACTTGGACGCCTCCTCCGCGTTGTAATGCTCGTTGCGCGGATCGAACAGCCGACCGGCCACGTCGTCCTCGTGCCACCGATTATTCACGAGGATCATGCGGGACCCCGGCTTCAAGCAAGGGATGAGGTCAAACATGAGCCAATCCCACACCTTGTCGCGGAACAGTTTGGAATCAGCTTCTTCGACGCCCGCAATCAAATCGTCCAGCAACGCACAGTTGTGGACCAAGATACCGTTGGCAAAAAAGCATCGCGTCTCAGGAATGTCTAGGTCATACACTGTCTCTTGACAGCATACTCGCTCAACCACGGCCACAGTTGTCGAGGCGGTTTCTCCCGCTCCGCCCCGTGGTAAACGTAGTGACACTTCTTGCAAAGCGTGACCAGATTCTCCACCCGGTTGTCCGCCGGGTTGCCGTTGATGTGGTGCCCGTGCAGGTTGTGCGCTGAGTTGCACACCACACACTTCCCCCCGTCCATCTTCATCGCCAAATCCCGAGCCAGCCGGAACTGTGGCTGCGACCCCGGAAAATAACGGGTCTTGCTGATACCGTCCCGCCAGTTGTTGTTGCCGTCCCTGAACATCCGGCTGGATTGCCAAACATTCCGGCACTTCTTGGAGCAAAACCGCCCCGGAGTCAGGTTGGAGTGGGGTCGAAAGGCACTCCCGCACACCTCGCAGTCCTTGTGCTTTATCGTCCGACTCCGAAACCCCCGTGCCCGAGTGGCCACGGACTGACACTTCTTCGAGCAGAACTGGCCGGAAAACGACTCCCCCTTGGGCGGAAGCTTCGTGCGACACGTCTTGCAAAGCCGGAACAAGCTCATCCCCCGGCCCTTGTTCGCCGCCCGCGTCGAACAACTTCCGCTGCAAAACATCGAAGGGACCCCCCGCTTGGCCCTCTTGCGAACTTCGTGCAACTGTCTGCGGGCGGTCTGCTGGCACACTCCGCAGCAGAACGTCACCCACGTTAATGGCCGCCGCTTCGACGAAACCGCGGCTAGTGTAGATTCGATGGTTTCCCGTTGCTTCAACCACATCTCCAGAGGCAGTTCGTATTCGGTAGATGTGATCTGTTTTGCGCCGTGAGATAGCAGCAAGGCGGGAATAGACGGGTCTATGTTGCGCGAAGTCATAGGAGTGTACATACACCTCTCCGGGTAGCTTGTCAAGGTCAGCTAGTCTCACCAACCCGTGATCGGTGTTCACCATTGTGGAGCCTGTGAGGCAGTCCCCGCGGCTGCCAACCACTGATCCTCCTACACCGATTCCTAGATACTCGCCGCCCTGCACCGTCGCCCAGTGCGAAGCCGCCTGTGAGTCGGGGGAGATGTCCACGCCGATGCAAGGACCTTTGCCGGACACAAAGTTGCGGGCCGCCCGGCCATGCTTGTCCGCCAAGAGTTGGGTGTGGGACGCCGCGATGATGCAATGCGTGGGGTTCTGATTGAGGTAGAACCCGGGAAACAGCCGCGAGGAGTAGGTGGACTTGGCCGAGCCGCGGGGCATGAGGACCGCTAGCCTGCGAATCTCGCCGGTGGACACTTTTTGCAAATGCTCGCCAAGGACCTTGTGATGCTTCGCCCACTTGAAGCCGTTCATGCCGCACCACCACTGGAATTCATCCCTCGCCAGCAGCCAGAGAGCCGCCTCCTGCGGCGTTTTCGGGACCAGCTTGTTCGCTTTCGGGTTTGGGTTGGCCATGTAAGACAACTTTCCTAAAATTTTGCGCGGTTTTGGCTATGGGACCCTAACGCAACAACCGCCCGCGCCGTTCCGCTCCCCTGCCACCCCGCCCCCGGCCCTGCCCGCTGCTGATCCGCTGC
>JAAOEI010000795.1_pt1 | contig 11873 bp, 12 predicted proteins | sample 7059261 | NCBI WGS metagenome assembly JAAOEI01 (sample SAMN14008812, study PRJNA610033) | viral metagenome | isolation source: viral particles filtered from seawater | place: China: Hangzhou Bay, Yangshan Deep Water Harbour | collected 2017-10-31
AGGCGGCGGTCCCGTCGGCACAGGGCCTCCTGGCTCATACCAATGTGGGCTCTTGAGCGCCTGCTCGTAGGTGAAGTCGGGGTTGCGGACCTTAAACCCAGGGCTCTCCTGCATCATCTGGTTGAATGCAGGTTCCGAGGCAATGTCCGGCAACGGCACGGGCGCGGGGTTTTGCGGCCCGAACGCGGGCTGCGGGATGCCTGTCAACGGATGCGGCTGCGGCGCGGCAGGCGGAGCCACCCCACGTTGGCTCAGTAACGCCTTCGCCACTAAGCCGCGCGGGTCTTGGCCCATTGGACGCACAGACGGCAAGGCCTCCTGCGCGGGCAACGGCGGTGTAGCCCCAAGCACTTCATCGAGGTTCCCGCCTTCGACCGTCGGCGCGACTCCTTCCACGGCCTCCTTGCCTGGCACAGCGGGCACAGGGCCGAAGTCGCCCTCCATCTCTTTGCGGTCGCGCACTTTGCGCTCCTGAATGGCCTTGGCTTGGAGATCGGACTCATCGATGTTGTGCTTCGTCAGCCAGGCCCCAAGGCCCGCCTGCACCATATCGGCCAAGCCTTGCGACCAGGACGGGGCGACGTAGAACTTCCCCGCCATGTGCCCTTGCCGCGGCTGAATGCCACGCTGCATGAGCATGTTGGCGATTTGCTGCCGTGCTTGGCGGGACTGAAGGCTCTGGTAAAGCTCTGGATCTTCCTCTGCGAGCTTGGCCCCATAGAGTCCGAGTGTGTCGCCCATTATTCCATCTCCTAATAGGCAGGGGTCCGAGGCGTTCTGGTGCTACCGGCTGCTGGTGCTGATCCCAGCGAGAGCTTGGGAATGGGGCTTACGGGCGGAAGCCCGACAGGGGCAACAGGCTTCGCTCCACCATTGAAATCGAAACCAGGTGTGCCACCCGCATACATCATGGCATCTCCGTCAGCAACCGGCATGGGTGCTCCACCAGTAGGCGCTCCGCCCACTGTCGAGGTCGGCAACCCAATCGGCACTTGCGAGGGAAGACCCTGCTGTGCCTGCGGGGCTTGGCCTGAGAACGCTTGCGATGGCATCTGCCCACCGAACGCTTGCGATGGCATACTCTGCTGCGCATTGGCGCCTTGTCCCGAGAAGGCTTGGCTCGGCATCGGATGCGGCATGGGGGCTGGCGTGGGCATTCCATCCACAGGTGCGGCACTCGGCATCGGGCGTCGCATATTCCATGCTTGAAACGCATTATTCACTGCTTGGCCTAACGGATGTTGCTTGCCTATGCGCTTTTGCATTTGGAGAGCCATGGCCACGCGCTGGCGCGGGTCCATCTCTTGTGACTGTGTGTCGCCGAGTCCTTGCTGTCCTGCGACTAGTTCATCCATTATAAATCTCCATGGTTTTGCGCATACAATTCTTTAGATTATCAGCCCTTGTTTTGTAGGCGGCGTATTGGAATGGATAACGCAGCCGCATCCATTCAATCCTGTCGCGTGACTCTTTAGCGAATGCCGTGCAATCATAACAATCAAGAGAGGAATGCTCGATGGTAAAATGTGCAGGGACATCCATTTTCGTCTTTAGATATTCAAGCACCTGAGTCTTGTCCCATTTCTCGATAGGCTGACGTCGAATAATCCCCTCAATAAGGTCCCCATCTTTGCTTATGCTTCGGTGAGATTCATCCTCCCGTTGCCCATAGACTAATTCCGTCACGCCAAGAGATTTCGCCTTGTCCAGCAATGGCCGAGCGATATTGTCATAACAACATTGTGTGTAGGGTTGAATAGTGAACGGTTTTTCGCATGACATCGCCTGGCCCGTGGTAGTCCAATCAATCGGCACGACATCAGATGGAAGCCCGAAATGAGCATTCTGCGCCTTGCGATCACTCAATACGACGTGTACGGCAAGCATCTCCGCGATCATGTTCACCAATCTTCGCGTCTCAGGATAGGAAAACCCCGTATCCACATAAATTGCGCAATCTAATTCCTCACGTAACAGATAAAAACACGCCAGGGAATCCTTCCCGCCTGAAAATGCTAACGCCTTCATTAAAATGCCATCGCTGTACCTGCACCTAACTGAAACAGCCCACTCTGTAAGTTTCCCGCTTGCGCGGCTTGCTGGTTGTACATATTCGCGTTCCAATCCCCCGTTGCTTGCGTGGCCCCAAATATCGGTGCAGGCTGCACGTTCGCGTTCTGCACGTACCCTGGCATCTGGAATGGGTTACTGACTTGTGAACCGGACATGAGCGCGGTAATCTCGTTCAACGGCGCTTGCCGTTGCCCCATCAATTCCGCCAACGACTGCTGACGGCCCGCCATCTGTTGCTGATAACCCTGCTGCTGCTGTGCCTGCCAGAGCTTCGCTGTGTCAGAATCCATGCCGTACTGCTGCGCCGCCGCTTGTCCACCTGCCAGGATCGCTTGCTGGCGGGCATCGTTCAAGCCACGGTTCAATGTTTCCATCTCACGCCCGTAGGCTTCGCTGCTGGTCGGGATACCCGCCGCACGGAGATTCGCTTGCTGCTGGTCGGTGTTGCGAGCGTAGTCCGTATTCACGCGCCCCATCATGGCATCGGTGACTTGCTGCCGGATCGCCTCGCCTGCCTGTGGAAGGTGCCCTCCTTGGAACGCTGACGGAAGGCCAGGGAGCCCCGAGTAGTCGAGTTTTGTGCCAAGTACGCCTTGTGCGGTATTGATCCCTTGCGAGGCTAAGTTGCCCGTCGCGAGCTGATTCGCGGCCTGCTGGCGATAAATAGCGAGCTGTTCAGGGGAGAGCGTTTGCGTGAGAGTCGGATCATTGCCTTGCGCCGAAGCTAACGGAGTGAAGGCACGCCCTTCCCTGGTACCCCATTGCTGATAATGGCTCCACGGATCTACGCCTGCCGCCGCCACATCAGGATTGGCTGCAAGATAGGCGGCAGGATCGAAATTCGTTTGCGTAGGGGCAATAGGGCCGCCCCACGTCACGGTTTGCGTCCCGTATGGGCTCACAACATTGGGGTTATTGATATGGCCTTGCGCGACGGCGGCTTCAAGATTAGCCTCGCCTTGCGCGGTAGCGGCTCCGGCGTAATCAGGTGCGGGGGGCGGTGAGGGCGCACACATGGGAGGCCTCCATAGGGTCCGAATGTGCGCTGTCGGCGCAGGGTGGATCTAAGTGTTTGCTATATTGCACAATGACCTCACGATAGTCAAGGAAAGAAAGCAAGCCTTTAATGCCTGACTCGTTCTCAATCTCACAGGAGAACAACAGCTCATGAACGCCCTTGCTCTGGCAATACCGCTCCATGAACTGGATGAACCGCAACGCATTGCGCCCCTTGCGGTAGTCAGGATGGAGGTAGAATACATCTTCGACGGCCATCGGAAGCTGCGAGTGCATGGAGTTCGTGAGATAAAGTATCAGATAGCCGACGAGTTCGCCGTGATCGCGTGCGGTGAGAAAGTGCAGAAATCCCGACTCGTTGAGCGATTGATACCGTTGCCGTGAGGGGGCAAACGGTTCTGAACGTCTATAACTCGTGGTGCTAGCCGCATGGGCTGCCGTCAATTCCGACAACTTCTCCCACGCAGGCCCAATCAATTCCACGGCAAACGTCAGACTCATAGCGACGGCGACTCCTCGTATACAATCGAGTTGCCCATCCACTTACACGCCAGGGACAACGACGTAATCTTGATCTTGCCTGCCACCCATCGGCCCGCCCATTCTGAGGGCGACGACCATTGCCGCACAATCAACGCCGCCCCGCCCCATTGCGATTGTCCCCACTTCGCCGTGCCCCAGAGGGCTCGCCCTGCGGCCGAGGCAGTCGCCGTGCCGCTAATCTCATTTTCGCTAAAATCCACATCGATATCGACGGCATAGGTGACAGGTCCGTTCACCGACAAGATCGGCATAAACAGCTTCACATGCTTTGGCTGTTGACTCCCGAAGGCCTGGAACGCCTGCTTCGCGTAATAGGAGATATTCGCGCTAAGGTCGCTCGTTCCGGTCCATGCTTTATAGACGACGGTGCCCTTCACGAAGTAGAGTTCGCCCGCATAAATCGCAAAGTCCTCTGCATCCCATTCCGTGAACTTGCACCAGGCTTTCGTCGTGAGGTTCATCACGTACTGCTCATGTTCCCCATTCTCAGTAATGGGAACATTCACCAGTAGCGCATCTTGCGCAGGGAACACAACCGACTTCCATCCGAAGGTCGAGCCATAGGAACGTGCCGCAGCAGTAATCGAATCTTGGATCTTATAAGACAATGCGAATTTGGCGCGTTCCGTGTCACCGGATTGGAGTAATGTGGTCATGGGGAATACCCCATTTTCCGTCAACACCACGCAATCGCCACCGTACTGCGTCACGCAGCGATAACCTAGCGGGCGGCCAATCGAGTAAGTGCCGACCTTCGACCAGAATGACGCGCTGCTGGGATTATTGCCTTGGTACACAATCGCTTCGCCTTGTGACGTGAAGAACACCGCCACATCGTCGGCCCCAGCGCCAGAGTCTCGCGTCCACGTCGCCATTGCGACAAGATACCCACCCTTGGCGCATTCGCCGGAGAGGTCGAATTTCGTGAGTGTGCCGCCAGCCACACCAGCAGGGAGATACCAGAAGGCCAAGCTGTTTTTCTCAAGAAAGAAGAGTCGCCCCTTATAGACATTCACGCCAACAATGCTCGTCGTGGTCAACCCTGTTAGTGCCGGAGACGTGCCACTATCGACTGCGGTCCATGTCGTGTTGTCGTAGTAGGCAGGCTTGTCCACGCCATTCACCGCGATAAGCCAATTCGACGTGCCATCCCCGAACATCGTCCATTGGTGTTTGCCGTTCGTCCTCGAAAGTACAGACGCACCCACCGCTCCTGCCGCCGACACGTTATAAATTCCGCTTTCCGTCGTGCAAAACATCTTCGCCGTGCCCGCCACGGCATTATGCACAATCAATGTTTTCCCAGTGCCCGTCATGCCCGTCGCATGGCTGGCATGGCCACCACGAAACTCCACATAGGATGGGCGCGGGAACCAGTTGACGAGCGAAACGGCATCCGTCACGCCCATGTCGGCAAGCGCATCCCGCGCATTCCAGCCACCCACTGGAGCCGGATACGATACCGTCCGGCTGACCGGCGCTTGCGGCCCACGTTTATTCCGTAACGGTGCTCTCATGGGATCGGCCAACTCATGGCTGGCACTAGAATGCCTGGCATGGCGTCACGTTTTTCCCCGGCCATCGATAACACTGCTTTCCCGCCGTCACGTCCAAGCGCATCCTTGACTTGCTGCTCATAGGTGCGGAAATCTTCCGCATACTCCAGCCCCTTTTCCTTCTTCCACCGCCACCGCAGCCCCATCAACATCAATGGTTCAGGAATGAGCACCGTGTCGGTGTCCAGCGTAAAGGCTGATTTATACGTGGTGCCGTCATTGGCGAGAATCCAATTCTCGCTCGCATACTCAAACGCCCAACTCAGACTCGCAGCCGGGGTTGGGACAATCAAGAGGTGGTCTCCACGGATACGGTAATAATAGCGGGGGCCAGTCGTGCCACGACCCTTAATAGCGGCCCATTGCCCATCGTCGAGTGGTCCGCCAATCGGCAACTTGTTCGTGCGGTCCCAAAACGTGCCGTTCTTGATATAGTTAAATCCGTTAGAAGCGAGCGTGGTGAGGGCACCCTGGTCCTCCGCCGCCGTTGTGGTCCACGTCGCTTCTCGCGTGAGTCCTTGCCACGATCCACGCTTGGAGAGGTCATTACCTTCCTCTTCCAGCAACCGCACCATTTGCGCAACTTGCGTATCGGAAATTTGCCCCATCACCGATGTGGGGCTCGGCACGTTCGTCCTGGCGCACATGGCCTGGATGATGGTGAGCAAACTCATCGCTTGCCTCGCTTCGGTTCAGGGGTATCGAGAATATCGCTGGCAGAAATGGCGTTCGACATAGGCGGTAGGGGTGCCACTTCTTGCGCCCGTTGCGCCACAAGCTGCTCGACTTGCTTGGTGAGCGTCGCAACACTAATTTTTAGCATATCGTTCTCACCCTGAATCGCCGCCATCTGTTGCGTGAGCGGCCCCTTGTCCTGTGCTTGCGCCAACCAGGCAATGGCCTTCCGCTTGAGTTCCAGTGCCCCCATCCCGATATTCCGTAATCCTTCATCATTCGCTTCAGCCAAGTATTCAACGGTCGGGATATTGACCTTAATCAAATTCTCCTGCTGTGCAGGCGTCAGCACTGGCCATCCTCGAATGGGCGTCCCAACCAACGGCAATTCCTGCCCGTTCTTCCAGGCGTCATATTGGCGCACGAAGCGATCTGCTTGTTCAGGCAGAATAATTCCCATTGCGGCCTTCCGCTTGGTATCCTCAATAAATTGGTCTGCACCTTTGACGACTTCATCCTTCGAGTACGGGGGTGTAATGATGGCGTAATCTTCATCCCGCATGACGGCACGACCAGCGGCCAAACTTGCAGCGCGATCTTCAACCGCTTTACGCTCGAACCGAACCAACGGCGCAATCGACTTGCGCTCCATCACGGAACTGATTGAATCGTTCATACTCTCCCTCCGGGATGCGAATAAACCAGGTGAAATTGTCGCCTAATTCAACGGACAGCCCTTCGCGCTGTGCCCATTCCTGTACGGCCTGTGTGACGCCAAACTTCGGGAAATCAGTGTTCTCGTAATCATGCCCTGCCAACCACCCACCAGGCTTCACTTTCGGCGCCCAGGATTCAATATCCGCCTTGGCTCCCTCATAACTGTGATCTGCGTCGATAAACACGCAATCGAAATATCCAGGTGGTGCGAGAGCAGCGGCTCCTTGCGATGTGCAGCGATGTATCTGTGCTCTTTCACCGGCAAACTTCACCGCCTCAACTGTTTTCTTGTAGAATTCGTCCTGCTGTTGCTGTGTCAGTGTCGCGTGCCAATCCCCAGAATCGCCCACATAACTTTCTCCGGCACCTCGCCAGGAATCGACCATCAGCAACGTGAGATCCCTTCGCTGCAATAACCGTCTCGACGTATCGCCAGCAAAGACCCCAATTTCTGCCACCTGCACGGTTCCTCCAGGCAGTCTGCTTAATATCTCACGCGCCCTGGTCTCAGCAGCCGATTCAGGTATCCCCGTTCTCGCAATATACGCTAAAAGCCCTGGCCCATCAACGGTCACGAGTCCCGCGAATCGTTGCACGAATACGATGAAATCTTCTGCCTGTCCAACCATCCACGGCGCGGCTGAAAATGTCCAACCTCCATATACCACAGCCAAACGTCGTTCCCCGTCATTCATCGGCTGAGGAAACGCATGGTGTGCCTCGTCCAGATAGCATGAATCCATCCCGTAGAGATGAATGGTCTGCGCCCCAAGGAGTTCAGCTAGATGCGCGGCCTTGAGCCCGACCGTCGTGTACCCGCCAAGGAGATGCACGGGGCGCTTCCGTTCATCGGCTAATAGCTCGGCAACCCCGTCCGTGTTGCAGTGAAAGATTGTCACCTCACATTCCTTCAAGGCCTCAAATACTGCCGGATCGCATTGCGAGGCAACGTAATACTGCACCCCCCGCAACGGCGACTGCACAAACCGCGCATTTTCAGGCCGTGCGTCTAGCAAGACATGCACGTTGGGCATTATGCCCTGCGATCGAAGGTAGTCAAATGCGCCGTTCGTCGCCCACACTTCATGCCCCTGTGCTTTGCGCCAGCGCAGCGCGTCGAGCGACTGCTTCAGCGAGGGGCTCCCGCCGGCGATACACACTTGCCGATCATGCAGCGACCAGTCGAAGTCAAACCAGGGGTGCGGCAATGTCATCGCATGGCGGACATTGGCGAGAACGGCGTCGTTGACCGTGTTGCACACTGCATCCAACTCCGCTCGGCAGAGACCACCGACCTTCCAGACGGACGGCACCCACCCGTCGCATTCGTGTGGCTTGGGATGACCATGAAATACGACGACGGAGGCACGCGCTGGTATCCCCGTGAGACATTTATAAGAGGCAAAGAAGTCGGGGAATTGGCGCTGGAGGCGCACGGCGATGTCTCGGTACTGTCGCTCAATCCAAACTTGGTCGCCGCCAGGATCAAATTGCGGGAACCCTGCCTCTGCATACGAAGTCCAGATATGGTCGTAAGCCCCTGCGTCCCATGCCATCACGGACGATTGGAGGCCGCTCGGATAGAAGAAGTCGCTCAAGAGTGCGAGCGGACCCTGATAATTCGCGAGCGGGTCTAACCGTCCAGTAATCACGCACGAAAGATCGAAGTAGAGAATGCGATCACCAGCAGGGAAGATGCCAGGCTGGAAAAGGGACAGCTTGTGCCACCAACCCGTGAGATGCGGCGCCGTCAGCGGACGAACAATAATGCCTGGCTCGTACCCGTCCGGCTGGTCGGTGAACACCACGAATTCGCCCTCGAAGCCCTCAGGGAGATTCCTCCGCACACTATCAAAGAGAATGTTGGTGTATTCGACCCCTCGGCCCTGGTAGTCACCGGCGTTGACCGTCACAACATGCAGCATGTGAGCCCTTTCGCTGAAGAAGTGAGGTGCCAACCCTGTCAGAGTCGGCACCCCGCTCCAGTTACTCCGCGTCAGACTAGACGATCTGACCTTGGCAATGCGGACGGTTGATTAACAGCGTGACGAGCGAGGTCGTCGAAGTCACCGTCGTCAAATTCGCTCGCATCGCACCCAAAATCTGCTTCCCTGCGGTCGAGGTCTGCATCACTCGACCCGTTGTAGCAGAAATATAGATACGGTTGCCAGCCACAGCCGGATCGGCCTTCACGGCAGTCTTGAGCGCCTTCGTCAAGCCACCGATCTGATACCACCCGTACTGGCTGGCTACGTTAGCCGACATCGGCCACGCCACTGGCGCCGACAAGTTGGCGGTATTCGCCAGCAATGTCGTCTGATAGGTCGTCGCATTGTACGTCACGGCCAATCCGACAACGGTATTCGCCACGCCGAGCAAGTAAATAAATTCCCCTTCACCCAGCGTCGGGTCTACACCCTTCACGATGGTGCCGAGCGGGTGTTTCTGTTCTGTTGAAGTCGTCGCAATGGGTTGGCACCCAGGACGGTCAGACGTAAAAGCCATAATCGGTCTCCTTTGTCATGCGTGAAAATGTCGTCAATGACTATGCCTTGATGAGCCCCTGCAACTTCCGGTTCGAGCAGGTCAGGTTCCCCATCCAGAGGATCGGGGTGACGCTGCCGTCCTGATTGACAGGGCGCATGTCGTCCATCACTTCCAAGTCTGCATCCTGGTGCGTGACCAAGTTCAGATAGTTGGTGTTCAGGAAGTACCCATGCGAGGACGGAATCCCGCTATTCCCGTCGTAGAGCACATCGGCGTTCTTGTACTTCAACGTCACGAAGCCCGCATCGGCCTTCGACACATCGTTGTACCGCTTCAACGAGACCTGTGAAGACTCGAAATAGCCGTAATAGGTGCTGTCCATCACAATCAAGTCAGGCTGGTCGTCGGGTCCACGATCCAAGATCAGCCACGTCGGCAGCATGAGACCGTTCTCAATCGTGGTGGCACTCGGCGTCACCGAGAGCGTGGCCGCGCTCGACAAGGTGCTCTGCCAAAACGAGAAGGTGGCGCAGTTAATACCGCCCACCGTGCCAGAGGTGTTCACATCCGGCACAATGGCCTGCAACCCGTTGATCTGGTTCGCGGTCGTGCCGTCCGAGTACAGATCGTTCGAGAAGTTGTTGTTGAAGGTACGAATCGCGTTCTTCATGCGGCTGGCAACCAGATCCGCAATGCGCGATTCCCCGCTGTTGATCCGCATTTCACGGCCACTCGCCACCACGTTAATGGCGATCTGCCTCCACTGATACTCCGCCGCAGAGATCACGTCCGACGCGCTCACGTCGAGGAGATCCCAGTCGGAATACCGCTGATACGTGCCATTCGCGGCATAATCGAGCGGCTGCACGATAGACAGTCCGCCGTCAATCTGCTTCGTGTTCCCGCGCTTGGTGATGTACTTGAGCAGCGCGTTGCGGTTGCTCAGATTGTCTTTGATCGGGCCACGATGCTTTCTGAAGGTCGTGGTGACCAATTCCGTAAACGTCGATCCGGTGAATGTACCTGGTGATGCCATGGTTGCTCCTTATGGGTTAATGGACACGCGACCGGATATCGGCCAACGTGCTTTTAATCGTATCTTCCATTTTCCCCAACGGCTCTGTCGGAGTCCGCCGTGAATCAATGCTCCGCACACTTGCTCGCGCAGCTTTCGCTTTTGGGAGGGCGTTCAACCGCGCAACTTCTCGCTGCTTGCTGGATTCTGTCTGAATCCGTGCTTGCAGGTTCTTCTCTCGCGTCAAGGGATTCGCCCATACCGCTTTCTCGTAGGCCTCCTGTAAGGGAAGCCCTGCTTTCAAGAGGAGCACGATGTCATCGGCCACCTCATCGAAGTGCGGATGGGACGGATCGGACGCGAACGCTTCCACATCTTGTGTCGTGCGCTGCTGCGCAGCTTGGTATTCCGCCTGCTGCTGCGCCATGAGATTCTGTTCAATCATCGACATCTTCTGTTGCAGCGAATAGAGGGCAGGATCAACTGGCGCTTGCTGTGCCATCGGTTGTCCAGGCTGCAACCCAAGACTGCGCCCTAATTCCTGATAGGCCGCCAGACGCGATTCAGGCGGTCCTTGCGTGAGTCGTTGGTGCGCATTCAGGAGATATTGCACGGCTTGAGGCGGGTTGAGCCCTTGCGCTTGGAGGATGGGCGTGAAGGGCTGGATGACATCCTTGAACGTCTTGGCAAGCTGTGCATCATTGCGATATTGCTCCAGACCGTCAAGCATCTGCTTTTCGCGTACCCGCCAGTATTCCTGCACCTTCGGGTCGGTCTTACCCCAATGTTCGTGCATCTCTTTCGGCCAGGACTTCGGGGCATCGCTAACAGGCGGAGCGGGCGCGGCAACGGATGGCGCAGCTTGAGTTGCAGTACGTTCAGCAACAGGTTCACGTTCAGCAGGGGCTTCTTCACGAGCTGGTGTCGCGTCAGGAAACAGTTGTGCCCCTACGCGATCCGCAGCAGCCTCCATATCAAACTCAACCTCGTTGCCTGTCTCTACGCTAGTGTCGCTAGCTGTGTCCGTGTCCATGTGCCCCTCCAGTAAATAAAAAAGGCCCACCAGTTCCCCAATCGGGAACCAATGAGCCTGTGACGCCGCATGTTCTGAGCGTGTAAGCGAGTTATGTGTCGAGTAGTTCTTTGAGCTTCTTCTTTAATGCCTCCAGTTGGCGCAAGACATCAATGACGAACTGCCGAGTGTCAGGATCGCAAAGTCGCGTCTCATGACGTGGGCGTACTTCTGACATATTCAGCCTGGACTCCTTGCTCTGTGAGTTCGCTATAGAGTTTCCCTCGCGTCGCGGTCGGCATCTTCTCCGTCACTTGCTCCGCGTATTGTTCAATGGACTTATCAAGTTCCGCTTCCTGCCGTTTCAGCCGGTTCGCGTAGTCCGTTTTCATCTCAGGGTCATACGGTTGGCAGTTGTTCCGCTTCAGATCCTCCGTGCGTGCCTGCCATGAGGTGATCGGTCGCCCATCGATGGGGCTGTCATAGCACACATCTTGCGCGCACGCTACGAGAATCGGCGCAGTTATCACTTGTTCGGCCATCTCTCCGCAGGCACACGGTTGCGTCCCAACATGATTCGCCAATGTGAGGTACATCGTCGTGCGGTGTCCGTTCTGGCATTGGTAGTCATAGTACGGCATTAGAGCATCATCCAGGTTTCTTCGTCGTCGAGTTCTTGCGCTTCCCACTGGGCGATTTCGTAGGCTCGGATGTCTGCGCGGAGCGCCGCAAGGCGATCAGCGAGTTCTGCATACTCGTGCGCGGCTGCAACGAGTTG
>JAAOEI010000796.1_pt1 | contig 11869 bp, 15 predicted proteins | sample 7059261 | NCBI WGS metagenome assembly JAAOEI01 (sample SAMN14008812, study PRJNA610033) | viral metagenome | isolation source: viral particles filtered from seawater | place: China: Hangzhou Bay, Yangshan Deep Water Harbour | collected 2017-10-31
AGGTCAGGCGATCGTCTTGGTGATGGTGCCCGAGATCGGCCAGGTGACGTCCGCGGTGTTGAGCTCGCCGACGGCGCCGTTGACCGGCGTCCACTCGGTGCAGAGCACGCTGAACGTGTAGTGCGGGGTCGTCGGCGATGCCGCCGCGGTCCCGTTCGGCTTCACCACGCAGGTGACCGCCGTGCCGCCGATGAGCGGGAAGACCAGCCCGTCGATCGCGTTGTAGTCGTTGTGGAACGAGAACGTGACCGAGTTGTCGAGCAGGCCCGCGACCCTCGTGACGGCCGCACCGCTGCCGAAGCTGGTGGTGGGCACCTCGCTGGCGGTCGTGCTGAGCGTCACCGCCGCCACGTTGTCCGTGATCGTGGAGCCGTTGAGCGTGACCACGCAGTTGGTGAGGACGAGCTTTGCCATGTCTGGATTCTCCTGCCTTGCGGCCTTAGAGGTTCTGAAACTGTGCCGACTCTACCCCAGACCAGATGCCGTAGGCAACGGTCAGGCGTAGACCGTGACCCGGAAGTCAACGGTGAAGTATTGGGTATCGTTGGCGTCCACGGTCAGGATGTTGTCGGCCGACTCCACCACGGTCTGGTTGACGATCCCGCCGAGCGTGCTGTCGGCCTCGATGGCGTTGCGGATTGAGCCGGTCCCGTAGCCGAGCAACCCGTCTAGGACGTCTTGGGCTGTGCGTTCGGATTGGCGGGAGATGATGCAGGTAATCACGAAACTCATGGTGACGAGGCCAGCGCCCATTGCCCCGTGGTAGACGATGTTGTTGAGCGTCGGGTAGCCCATGCCGGCGATGCCGGGGTTGAGTTGGTCGGGCTGGTTGTCGTAGGCCCGGAAGTTGGTGATGGTCGCCAGCCGGGTCTTCAGCCCGTCCTTGACTTGGCTGACGGTGGCGGTCGGGGTCATCCGAACGCCTGCATCTTTCGGAACGGCTCAACCATTTGGGCGACGTCTGGGTCGAGGAAGCGTGAGACGCGGATGGCGCCGAGGTCGCCGAAGCCGGCGACGCCGAGCGGCGAGTCGTAGCGTTTGTAGACGCGCGCGGACTGGAGGATGCACGCCTGCTTGATCGGTTCGGGGACCGACGGCCAGCCCCAGCGTGCGGTGACCTGAACCATCGCCGCCTCACCGAAGTTCGCTTCAAGTGTCGGGAACAGGTAGTCGCCGACCGCACGGATGCGGTAGTACGCCCATTCCTGTCCGTCGAGGATCTGGTTGAGTGGCTCGAGCTGATAGTCGGTGGTGTCCCAAGTTTGATCGAAGTCGCCGTCACCAGTTGTGTCGGTCTTGAGGACGAAGCCGGTGGTGGTGGAGAAGTCGTCGCAGAAGCAGAAGTATGAGTCGCGGGCGGTGAAGACGCGGGCGGTCGCCGATCCCGCCTGCCAGAACATGCGGTTCGCATAGCCGTCGATGAAGCGGGAGGATGCGGTGATGCAGTTGTCCAGCATGTCGTCGTCCTGGGTGTCGGCGGTGCCGATTCGCAGGGCGGCCTTCAGATCGGCGCGCGTGCAGTAGCCGTTCGTGATCGCCATGACGCTGCGATGTTACTCCACGGGCTCGGGTGGGAACACGAGTCCCGGCTTGACGTGGCCTGCGCGCAGGATGCCACGCATCTGGTCGATCTCGGCTTCGCCGATCGCCGAGGCGTTCATCGAGTGGGCGCCATCATGTCGCAGGAAGTGATAGCGGGGCTTCGGGTCAAAGGCGACCTTGAGACCAAGTTTGCGGATCTCGAGCCACTGCATCCAGTCGGGCCATACGACTCGCCGCCACGGGGCGAGCTGCCAGACGTGGCGGCGCACGATGCATGAGCCTTGCATCGGGTTGTAGCCGATGCCCAGGATCTTGTCGTAGCCGTTGGGGTTGGCCGCCCAGTGGATGCCGTCGGAGCGTTGCCCGGCGACCGAGATCACGTCACAGTCCTGAGGAAGATCCACGAGGGCGTCGGTGGGGTAGGTGTCGTCGATGCCGACGGCCCAGATCCAGTCGGCGGTGACGGCTTGGGCGGCTGCCGAGAACGAATCCCACATACGCTCTCCCGAGAACTGCACGTTCTGGACGTGGTCGGCAACGTCAAGTGGCGTCGGGCTGGCGACGATCACCTGGGCGGCGGCCGGGTCAAGGTTGGCGGTGCTGTCTTGGAAGGCTTGCCCGAAGCGGTCCCAATAGGTGCCCCAGACGGCGGTGATGATTGCGACGCTCACTTGGGGAAGGCGGTCCGCTTTCGTCGGAACAGGTCGATGCGCCCGGCGGTGTAATCGTTGGCTGATCGTTTCCACGAGTAGTAGCTCTGGGATGCGGGGAACGACACGGTGTGGTTCCACTCGAACAGCTGTCTGTCGGAGTGGATGGTGGACGAGTTGTCGTGGTGGACTTTGGCGTTTCCTTGGATGACGTCGACCGAGAAGTGTTGGCAGCGGTCGGCGTAGTCGTTGTCCTCAAAGTAGGCGGGGTGGAAGTTGTCGTCGAATAGGCCGACCTTGGTGATGACTCTGTCGCCGATGGTGAAGGCGGTCCAGGCGGGGATGGCGGCTGACAGGATGACCGCGTCTTGGCGGGCTTCGGCGGCGAACGTGGCGAGGGCTCCTGGGTGGAAGTAGTTGTCGTTGCCGGCGATCAGCCACCAGGGTGCGGATTGGTTGGCGATGATTCCGAAGTTCCATGAGGTGGCGGCCCCAAGGTTGTCGGGTACCCGCCAGACGACGGTGTCTTGGACGTAGTCGTTGGGGACGTTCTGGTATTTGCCGCCGTTGTCGATGATGTGCAGCACGCCGACCGGGTGGTCGATCGACAGGATGAGCCGTGCGAGGAGGTCGTATCGGTTCAGGACGGGGACGATGAGGACCGGCACCATGCCGAAAGCTCCTTCATGATGGGACGCCAGTTGGTTTCGTAGACGGTGTCGGCCTGGTATTGCTTGGCGTGCTCGATCTGCTTGTGTGAGACGCCGCGCGGCGTGTCGTATGCCTGCTCGAGTGCATCCACGATTGCGGGGATGCGGGGCGTGAAGAACCATGCGTTCTGTGCCGCATCCCAGAACGGTTGACCTTCAACGGTCCAGCCTTCGCCGACGAGTTCGGGTTGGGCGGAGAAGTCGGAGACGATGGTTCGCACGCCGCAGGCGGCCGCCTCGACCACGGGAATCCCGAAGCCTTCGCCCATCGAGCAGGCGAGCAGGACGTCGGCGGCCGAATAGATCGCCGCCATCACCTCATGCGGCAGACCGAGACGATAGGCGTATTGGTCAATGATGCGGTATCGCTCCTTGGGGATGCCGACCGAGTTCAGCAGGTTGACGATGTTGATGCCGCCCATCGCGCCGTCCGGTTCGGTGTACAGGTAGAGGACCGCGTCCTTGTGTTTCTGGGCGAAGATGGAGAAGGCGAGCAGGTTCTCGGCCCACGACTTGCGGGACGGGTTGATGCCTTTGTTGGCGGCCACCATCAGGACCACGAACTCGTCGTCGCTGTATTCCATGAACTCGCGACCAGGTTTGTCCATCATCGCCGTCTTGATGCGGGTCGTCGGCTTGAATGTCGCCTCGATGCCGTGTGGGGCATACATGGCCGGGATGCCGGCGGTCTCCAACATTCGCAGACCGAACTTTGACATCGCCACCGGCTTGACGTTCGGCAACCCGCACCAGGCGAGCACCTCTGGCGGTGCCGGTGTGTGGTCGATTGGCACCCATGAGAAGAAGTGCGGCCATGCCTTGAGGCCAGGGTTCTTGAGCGGCCAGACGTCAAACAGGGTGCCGATGATGGTGGGCACCGATTGGTCCTTGTGCTGCCAGTCCATCGCATGGGCGACGATCACGTCGTCGCCATAGGCGGCAAGTCCTCGTGGATACATCTGGAACCCGTTCCAGATTGACTTGGATCCCTCCAAGCCGTAGTTGCAGATGACTGCTACTTGGTGGTCTTCTTTCGCGAACCGTTGGATGAGCTGCGCGGTTTGCTGCCCGTAACCTGTCGACGCCCACGGGGCGTTGGAGTACCACGCGATTCGTAGTCGGTCGGCGTTGAGACGACGGCTTCCTCCAACAAGTGCGCCGCGCCCACCCTGAGGTACAAGTCCGCCAGCCAGTCCGGCAACTCGATTGGCACGTTCCTGAAGATGACTCGCATCCTTGCGACCCACTTTCTCCTCCTTCACGGTTTTGATTTGATACTACAACGGGAAGAGCCCCGACAGGCCGTGCATCCTGTCGGGGCTCAGAACCCGTTGCACGGATGTTGTCAACCCTTCAGGGTCAGGCGGTGCCGCCCTTGAAGTACTGGACGTGGCTCGTCTGGATGAGGTTGCCGTCGATGCGGATCTGGGCACGGAAGGTGACCAGCCCGTTCGCGAAGGCGTAGTCGTCCGAACGGTCGAGGCGGATGCCGCCGACCTGACGGACGAAGTACGACTTCAGGTTCCCGAAGATGACCGACTTGGCGTTCGCCGCCGGCGAGGCCATCGCCGGGTTCTCCATCACCGGGTAACCCAGCAGGAGATCCTCAGCCTGGGCGTTGAGCGCGGGGCTGAAGACGTAGTAGCCAGCGGAGTCCTTCAGCGAGCGCATCGCCGCGAGGGCCGTCTTGTTCATCTGGAACCCGCCACCCGGCAGCACGCGACCAGCGCGGTCAATCGAGTAGACGAGGCTGATGAGGTTGTCCGCGGTGAACGCGCCGCCCGTCGCGGTGCCGGTGACGGCCGAACCCGCGCGGTTGACGATGCCGAACGGCTCGACCGTGCCCGTCCCCAGGGTGAGGACGTAGTTGGCGCGGTAGCCGAGCTCGTTGCCGACCTGCTGGGCGAGGAAGCCCAGGATGTCGACGCCGGAGTCCTCGATGAGCTCCTGCGACATCTGCACGAGGAACGCGTACTTGTACGCGCCCAGCGTGATGAAGTCGTTGAAGATCGGGTCGGACTCGTCGATCGTCGAACCCTCGGTCTCAATTGCCGCGGTCGAGTACGACTTGAGCGACGGGATCTGGAGGTTCTCGCCCGAGGCGGTGTTCAGGACCGTGGAGGTCTCGAGCATCGGACCGCTGGCGCGGGCGAGCATGATGACCTGGTCGTAGAACGACGTCGGGACCGGCGAACCAGCCGAGGTCTTGAGGACGTCACGCTTCTCGAAGTTGAGGGAACGCACCTCGCCACGCGCGAGCGCGCGGATCTGGTCGGCCTCGGTCTTCTCGCCGCGGGCCTCGACGGCCGGACGCACGATGTCGCGCGTCGCAGCGGCGAGCTCGAGCTCGCGGGCCTCGTCCTTGCGGAGCTGCTCGATGACGGTCTGACGCTCGTTGAGCTCGCCGTTGATGCGGTCGTAGGACTGCTTCTCCTCGGCGGTCAGGTCGCGCTTCTCGTCGGCAGCCTTGTCGAGCAGTGCCTTGGCCTGCTCCCAGGCGCGCGCACGCGCCTGCATCTGCTGTTCGATGTAGTTCTTCATGTTCTGATTGTTGCTCCTCGGCTGACGCCGATGTAGGCACGGTCCGTTATGTGATGGGCGGCGGCTCCGCTCAACCCGTGCCGGCCGAGGCTCCTCAGAACCAGCGGCCGAGATGTTAGAGGATCTAGAACCTCTGCTTCAAGAGATCGAGCTGCTTCTGTGCCAGCAGCACCGACGCCGGCACCTCGACCGGCTTGGCCCGCAGTTTCTCGACAGCCTCGACCAGCAGACCAGCCTGATCTGGGTTCAATTCCTTGCCGCCCTCGAGCACCGTGATTGCCTCGGCCAGCTTGTCGGCATCCAACCCGGTGCGCTGTGCGACCATGTCCATGCTGCGGACGGATGCCGATGTGCCCTGATAGGCGGGGAATCCTGAGACGACGGACACCTCCAGCAGACGCACCTCACGCAACTCGCGGGTCCGACCATCATCCGACCAGCGGTCGCCGCCCTGCGGGACGGTGAACCCGAAGCTCATTGAGTCGATGTCGCCGCGCTGCATCAGGATTGACAGATCGCGCCCCACCGACGTCGGCGGCAGATCCGCATCCACCATCAAACCGTGCTCATCCTCCTGAAGTCGCAGAGTGCCAGCGCGGGTGGTTGCGAGCAGCGCCGAAGAGTCATGGTTGCGGTACATCTTGACGTTGTTGCGGGACTTGAGCGTCTTCTTGAACGCACCAGGCATGACCCGCTCGATGAACGGCAGCGGCTCGGAGTCTTGGTTGAAGACGGCCGCATAGCCGCGGAACGACATGAAGTCGGAGCCATCATCCGTCGTGGAACGGAACTCAAAGTCGGAGAACTGGATCCGACGGTTCTCGATCGTGTCAGTCATTACGGCTTGACCTCGGGTGACCTTTCGGCAGCAGATCGTTGTCGGACGTGTAGGCAGGATTCTCGGGTCTGCCTCGCCGCAACAGTACCAAGAACGCGTTCACGCGCGCCATACTCCACTGGTTTCGGGTCATCCCTGGGCGGTGCGACGTTGAGAACGCCCCCGCCCCACGCCGATACACCGAACGCACCATTCCCAACGTCGCCCGCTTCCAAGCGGGATCACCGGCGTCAAGGTCATCGTTGTGTTGGGTGACCTTGTTGCGAAGCCCCGTTTCGATCGCCTCAGTCAGCTCAACGGTGCCTGCGCCCGCTGGTCCTGCCGCCGACCCCGCAGGGTTCTTGGCTGAGCCCACGATCTGGTCCGCCTTCGGAGCTGGCGCATCCGCACGCTCGGCCTTGATTGCCTCCGCCTTGCGGGCGAACCAGTTGCGTGCCTGACTCGGTGCAGTCGGATTGATGCCCCACAACAGATGCGCGACCGCCCCAGGACCAGGCCATTGCTCGTTCGATGGATCGGAGTTCTTCGGTGCTTGGAGATCCACCGCATGGCGTTGACCCCACGCGTTCGCGCGGATCACCTTGTCGGCTGTGATCTCGCCGCGAGCCATCGCGCGTGCCTCGCGAACCGTCGCCGCGACCAGCCCATCGCCCGCGAGTCCGTCCGCATAGAACTCAAGACCGCGTCGTGCGGCAGAACGAATGAACTCTGGCACCACCAAGTCCACTTGGCGCAGATCGTTCTCCACCGTGTCCCCATACGCCTGACCTTCGTCGGCATCGCTGTAACCATCAATGTCATTCTCGTCCTCCACTTCGTGCTCGTTTTCGGTTTCACCCTCCTCGGCCTCGTGAGTCGTGGATTCCCACGCGTTGCAGTAGTACTGCGGGGCAACTTCCTCGTTCCATTGGTAGCAGTAGCCGTCCTTGTAGTAGGCGCAGTTGCCGCAGTTGCGGTTCACTGGCACGTCGGGTGTCGTCGCCGGACGGTAGTTGTCTGGCAGCGCACGCTCACCGCCGGGCTCCATGTCCTCGGCGATTGACACCGCCACCATCTGCTTGATGGCGGCCCGCTTCGTCTTGTGACAACCGAGCACCTCGCCGTCGGATTTCTCGACGGCCCATCCCGAGCAGTTCGGGTTCTTGTCGGAGATGAAGTACGGCATTACGGGGTGATGTGCAGCCAGCTGACGTGATGACCTGTCTTGGACGACACCGCGTAGATCACCTGTTCGGGGAAGATGTGGATGTCGGTTTCGTTGGACTTCATCAGCATCTGACCTTGTCCGATGGTGACAGCCGCCCCGCCAAGGTAGACCGTGTCGGTGTTGTCCAGGTTTGAGACATGCAGGATGCCAGGCATCGCCTGGGCGCTGTTGAGTTGTGTGGCGACGGTACCGACCGCCGCGGATCCTTGAGTAATTGCCATCGTGTTCTCCCTGTTACAGCAGCAATAGTACTTGCAGATCGTCATCCTCCGCAGAGAACGTCACCGCAGCCGACGCCGACCCAGACAACGCTGACAGGCTTGAGACACAGATCGCCGAAACCGTCTCAGGGATTCGTTGCGGCTTGGTCGGCACGATCTCGGGCACCTGCTCAACGACTGGCTTGAGCTTGTGGCGTGGCTGCGTTGAATACATGCGGGGCCGACCCGTCGGCTGGGCGGCGGGCGGCGGTGGCGGCGGCTCGGGTTGTTCGCTCGTAGCGGTCGCACTCAACGCACCCAACACCGCCGACGCGACCGGTAGTTCATCAATCACGGTTCCTGTACCCGCAGCCGTGAATGTGCCTAGCGTTGCGGTTGCAGTGGCCGTGACCGTGACGACGCCAGACCCGACCCCACTCAAGTCGCCCAATGAGGCGGCGCCGGTCGCGAAGGTTGTGCGTGTCGCGGTCGCGGCCGCTGCCAACCCACCCAACGCCGCTGCGGCGGTCGGCAGTTCGTCGATGACGGTGGCGGTCGCCGCGGCTTGAAGCGTCCCAAGAGATGCCGCGCCCTGCGCCGTGTGGGTGACCGTCGCCGTGGCCGACACCGATGCCGCGCCCAGTTGCGCTGCGGCCGTCGCCTCAGTCGTGAAGTTGAAGCCGTCCAGCTTGCCGACCCCGTCGAGGGTCGACTCGTCAAGAATGAACGCAGGCGACGGCCCGTCTAACCCGATCCCGTCGGTGTCGAGAGTGCTGACATTGAGGACGAACCGCTCGACGCTGAGATCCTGGTATTGGCCGAGGTCATACCTGCCGTCAGCCTGGTTGTATGTCGACATCGGCTACTCCGCCGACGGAGCGATCCACTCCCCGCTCACCAAACGCCACCCGAACGACACACCGTCGTGCTCAGAACACGCCAACAGCTGGCCGCCCGGTGGCGGCTGATACGGGCTGACACCGTCCCAGACGATGACGTTCACCACGACACCCTCGGCGTTCAACTCGAACCATCTCATCCGAACACCCAAATCTTGATCTGTGCGCCACCACCAGCGCCGCCAGCTCCACCATTCCCGTCACCGTTCGCTCCGCCTCCTCCACCACCGCCGCCACCAAGACCACCAGTGCCACCAGCACCGCCAGTTGCACCAGTATTCGATCCGCCCCCACCACCACCCTGGTAGGCGGCACCATTACCGCCAGCCCCACCTCCCGCAGTTCCGGCAGTACCGCCGCCACCAGTGCTCGGATCCCAGTCTCGTGCACCGCCGAACACCGTGCTGGGATCAGTTGACTGACTTGCACCAGCACCACCAGCCCTGTCAGTGGTCGTTCTCCCAGCACCGCCACCGCCACCGGCACCTCCACGCCAACCGATCTTCCCGTCGCTGCCCGCACCCGTCGCCCCGGCGGCACCAGAACCCAAAGATGTCGAAATGGCGAATGAGAGTCCCTGAGAATAACCCTGTGGAGCGGTACCAGGGACAGTGTTTGTACCTCCACCACCTGCACGACCACCGACGAAATAGAAAGTGCCGAATCTAGAGTTGCCGCCCACGGAACCACCAGTGCCAGATCCGGTTGACCCGGTACGGCCTGCGCCTCCAGCGCCACCAGCACCGATCGTCACGGTTGCGGTTCCGCCGACTTCGGCCGCTGTCAACAAGACGCGCTCATACGGGCCACCGCCACCACCAGCCCCGCCAGTGCATTGGCTGGTGGAAGTGTTTCGTGATCCTCCTCCACCGCCACCCCCTGCGCCGATACATTCGACGACGATCAACTTCGTACCAGTCGGCAGAACGTAACTGGTCGATGAAACAAACGTCTGAGAATCGAGCAGTCTGACGGCCGAAGTTTCAAGCGTCGTCACCCGATAGTCGAGGCTGCTGGTGACCGCCGAACTGTTGACCCCGACCTTGGCTTCGAGGGCTTCGATCGCGTCGTTGGCGTCGGCGTGTTGACCGGCGTGACTGGGCGACGCCAGCGTGTCGCCGCTGGTGGGATTCGTGAAGTTGTCGAGAGACGTCGGAAAGTTCGTCGCCATGACGAGCCGTCTATGAGGCGATCGTCAGTGAGGCGGTGAGGTTCCCGGAGGCGATCGTGTAGGTGTCGCCCGCCGTGTACGGGTTGCCGGTGATGGTGCCCGAGAACAGGAAGTTGCCGGCCGACACGTTGTCCCAGACGGTGAAGTGGGTGGCGTCCTCGGAGCCGGCGATGTTCGTCCACGTGACGGCCGCATCGGACGCGATCGATCCGCCAGAGGCGGCGGCGAACGACGCCGACTTGCGGGTCGTCTCCGTCGCAGGGTTCGATGTCCCGTTCGCACCTGGATCCCCGGTGTGGAGCTTCACGTATGCGGTCGCGACCGAGAACGAGGTGGCGTTACCGAGCGCATCCAGCCATGCGTTCGCCAAGTATGCGGAGATTCCGGTTGCCATCAGCCTTCAACTCTTTCCACGATGTGCAGGATCCTGCCCTGTTCGTCTCGTTCGACGGTTCGCACGATCGGCTTGGTTTCGGGGACGTTGACGCGCACCACCGTTTCTGGGACGTTCACGACCGGGGCCGGCACATTCACCACTGGCTGCGGCACGTTCACGAGGATCTCGGGCATCGTCACGTTCACGTCACGCTGGGCGACGTCGTAGACGTCGGCAGGGTTGATCGGGTTGATGGACGCCACCGGCTGGAGGGCGGCGGTCGGGACGCCCGTGTGCTCAATCGTCGGGAGCTCGAGGAACTTGAGGACGGCTTGCGGGTCGAAGCCTGATGCGATGAGGCGTTGGGCGATGGCGGTCTTGCGTTCGATTTCGCCCAGGTTGGCGGCGGTCAGGTCGACGTTCGCGAGCGGCACCCTGTAGGTGTCGCCGCCGTCGACGGGGCGCAGATCCTCGAAGCGGCGCACATCGTTGATTGATAGCCAGCCCGATTGGAGACCTGATCCGTAGCCGGCGACGCGGGACGCATAGTCGCCGCGCATGAGGCCGTCGATGTTGATGCGGAAGAACGCCACACCCGGCAGGAGCCGCGAATACGCCTCCTCCAACTTCTGGACGTAAGGGCGGAGCGTGTGCATCACGAAGTGGATGCCGTTGGCCTCGACCGACGCATACGACGAGGCGCCCGGCTCGGTGACGCCAAGCATCGATGGCGGGCAGCGGAAGATGCGGGCGATCTCCTCGACCGCGAACCGGCGCGACTCCAAGAACTGTGAATCGTTCGGCGGCACCGTCGTCTGCTTGTATGTCGCCCCACCGAACAGCACACCTGGCCGATGTGACCGACGCAAACCCTTGTGACCCTCCTCGAACGCCTCCACCAGATTCTTCGCCTGCTCGCGAGTCAAGTTGCCCGGCCACTCGATGATCCCCGACGTCGACGACCCGTTGCCGAAGAAGCGGGATGCAAACTCCTGCAACGCGGACGCCAACCCGAGGTTCTCCTTCAACAGGTCGATTCGCGACTTTCCTCGCAGCTCGCCCGGCAGACGCAGTTCGGTGATGTGCAGCATGTCCGACGCATCGATGCGCGCCACCGTCTCGTAGGTGTAATAGATCTGGCCGCTACCGTCGCGATGCACCTGCGTCTTCTGCGGGTTCAACACCGTCAACCCGAGCACCTCGCCGTCGCTGCGACGGTTGATCCGCACGAACGCGTTCCCGTCCAACATCAGCGACACCAACACCTGCTGGAAGTGCTCGATGCGTGTCACCCCGATGTCGGGGTAGTCCAACCAGACGGGGCGTGGACGGTACGCGCGCCGATCCCCGTCAACGCGAATGTAGGTGTCCATCGGCATCGTCGAGATCGAGTCCGAGATCAGCCGCACGCACGCATAGACGGTCGTGATCTCCAGCGACAGCCGCTGGTCCATCGGCGTGCCGGCGTTCGTCGTCATGTACAGGCTGTCGCCCGACGCGAACAACGTCTGGAACGAGATCGCGCGCTCCTCCTCGCGGCGACCCAGCAGACGATTCAGCATGACTTACTCCCGATCGGACGCGCGTTCCAACGCGACACCGAAAGCCAGCGCCGCCAACCCAGCGTAGACGAAGCCGAGGGCCGGGCTCCACAGAAACATCCCCACGCCTGTGAGCCCGGCCCCGGCCAGCTGCAACCCTGAAGCGAACTTCATCACACCTAGATTACAAAGAA
>JAAOEI010000797.1_pt1 | contig 11867 bp, 13 predicted proteins | sample 7059261 | NCBI WGS metagenome assembly JAAOEI01 (sample SAMN14008812, study PRJNA610033) | viral metagenome | isolation source: viral particles filtered from seawater | place: China: Hangzhou Bay, Yangshan Deep Water Harbour | collected 2017-10-31
CCGCAAACCGGAAATCATCCGCCCCACCGATGGTCACATCGACGACATCATCCGTCGAGGCGTCGAGGAGGGTATCGCCATCCGCATCCAGGATAAGGAGTTGGCCGTTGAGGTCCACTTGTTGCGTGGCGACGATAGGTTCTGCCAACGCATTATTCGTAATGTTGTTGAACTCGTTATTGAGATCGTTCGCGGTGAGGACTTCACCGGTTGACCAGGTTTTGACACGAGACAGGGCCATGCGTGCTCCTATGCGGTGTTATCGGAGATGCGGCAGTACCAGTTCGGGGAGATAAAGATCGCCATGAGGGTATCCCCGGTCGTCGGTGTCCAATCCGCTCCGACGTTTCCCTTGAGGTTCGTGCCAGTGAAATCAATCGTCGTCTGGGTATCGTTGATGAGGACGTGGATGACCTGGCCCTCGACCCCGCTATCGAACATTGTGATCGTGGTTGGGCTGACATTGGCGGTCTTAAAGACCGTCCCGCCGGACACCGCTGGCGTCGCATCCCCCGCCGCAAAAGTCTGGACGGTATGGCGATACACCGGGTCGATGAGGGTATAGCCGTCGAGGTCCAAGTTCGCCGTCACGGGCGAGACGAGCGACGTGGCGTTGTTGAGGATGTTATTGAACTCTGCGTTGAGGTCGCTCGCGCTCAGGACTTCCCCAAGCACCCAGGTTTTCAATCGTGCTAAGCTCATGCGAGGGTGTTCTCCGTACTAATCCCGCCCGGTTGGATCGCGGTGATGATCCCGTGAACCTCCAGGTCGCTAGCATTCGTGGTATCGGTAATCTGGTATTGCACGGTCCTGAAGTCTCCCCCTGTCTCCACCTCCCGATAGCGCGTGAGGAACCGTGTGCCCCCCAGGGTACTCGTATCCAGGGTGAATTGGTTCGCACTCCACGGGCCAAGGACATCACTCCCCCCTTGGGAGAACGTCTCGGTTTGCTGTGCCTGCCCATCCCGAAGCCAGTTTACGGTGAACGAGTTCGCGTTCTTCGGGGCAAGTTCAATACCGACGACGTGCAGGGATTTCGTGAGGTGATCCGCCCCGTAGGACAAGAACGGCGTGGTCACAAGCGGGGTCAAGGCTGACCCGTTGTGTGTGCGATCCGCTTGATCCCCTTTGTAGATATACCCATCATTCAACCCAATGAACGGGCGAGGACGGTTGCCGGTATCGACCACGTAGGCGAGTGCATCAGCCCCGAACTTCGTCCATTGCGCCCAACGCGGAAAGGGCTCCCCGAGGCCAAGGAACCGGTAGTCCATCATCAAGAGGCGGGTGTTACGGGTTTGACCGGACGGCGTAAACCCGATCAAGACCATCCCGTTCAACGGGTCCTCCATTGCCCACCAGTTCTTGTAGTAGGACTGGCTGACGGACGCGCGAAGGGTCCGGTTAATCGGGAAGGAGAGGGTGGATTGTTCGTAGTCCCCGTAGCGATCCGTGGCGACGAGACTATGGACGGTCCCACGTGGCGAGACGAACCCCAGGTCGTTCGGGAGGGTAAAGATGCTATTGTGGTAGGCTGCCGTAATCCCTCGTACAAACGTAGCGCGGGCAAAGTCTGACGAGGATGACCCCGAGATACGGTGGATACTCCCTTTATATGGTCCTTTGAACACCCAGAGTTCGTTCTTAAAGGACGCAAGCCCCACGATGACATCCCCGTCCGACGGGTCAATGTCGATACTCCCCGAGCCGGTCGAAGTCCAATCCTCAGGGTCGAGGTTGACGCTGTAGTAGAGCCGTGATGGATTTGCGATGACCCCTGCCGCCCACTGGCGATTTTTGTGTGCTACACTAAAGGAGAAGTTCGGGGGCGACCCTGCTAGGTTCTGAAACGTGGTTTGATCCCACGACTTCGGAACATCTGCCGAGGCGTCGTTGGCGAGGATAAGAAGGTCATCGAAGGTGGAGTAGGACGGAACGGCCCCGTTCTGAAGCCCCGTGCCGATGTTACTAAACACCCCATCGGAGATGGACGCCGCGACCACCCGCGTATCAACATGGGCGACGATCTTCTGGGTCGGTGACCCCGTGACCCCCTGACGCCAGTAATCATAGATCCCGCGAATCGTCGAGGACGCCCCAAGGGTACTCGCGTTGAACGTCGTCGTCCCTGGCATTGTATGAATCCCGCCGTTGAGTTCGTAGATGACGTTCTGGGCGTCCGTGAGGAACGGCAGGGTCATCTGGCCTCCGTCAGGCGGGGCATAGAAGGTCGGGCCAAAATCCGTTGCCCAGCCTCCCCCAAACCGATGTGTGATCCATTGTGTGTGTTGTTGAGGCATCGTTAACGCCTAAACCGATCAAATTCGTTGTTGAGGTCCATACGACGCCCCCCTCGTTTGGAGTAGGGGTGGTAGGCATGGCGGGTGTACATCCCCATGCGGGGCTGGATTGACGCCTGGACGTGCGTGCCGATGTCCTGGTCGGAGGTGATCCGTGCCATGATGTCCACGTATTCCGCCTTGGCTTCCTGGGAGCGAGCGTCATCGCGCTTATCGCGGTACCAGTGGTACAGGGCGTGGAAGACGATGGCGTGGCGGTAACGGAGGGGCATCGTGGGTTCGTCGGTGTCCCCGCTGAGGGTCGTACCTTCGACGCCTGCACTCGTGACCGCGACGGCATTCGTGATATATGAATACGGGATCAGGTACACGTTGTCAGGGTAGGGGTAGAGGATCACTTTGCGAACGGGCGTGGTCGATCCGTTAAACGAGAGATCCAAAATAGACGCGGTGCGTGGACGCCCCGATACGTTAGGACGGGGATACCGCCGCCGCCATTCATTCCGTCCCACGAGCGGGATCGACCGGTCATCGGTAAACGATTGCATATCGACGGGGCGAAGGAAGTCTGAAGCGAGGGCGTATTCGTCCTCGAAGTAGACGTATTCCTCGCCGGAGAGATCACTGGAGCCGACGTACTTGGTGCTGAGGGTGGCACTCGTATCACTCGCCACGGCGGTGATCGTATAAAGGTCCTTCCCTCCAGCCAACTTCACCTTCCCTCCGACCCGCATGTTGTTTTCACTGTAGGAGTTCGCGGTGTTCCAGAGGGTGCCCGAACCCGTTAAGGTCGTCGAACCGACAGCAATAGAGACCGTCCCCGTCGAGTACGGGGCGTGGGTCCGCAGGACCGCCCGTCGTTCCGCCCACGGGAGGGTGTAATCGAACGCCAGGTGGATATCCTGCAACGCGATGTTGATATACCGCTTGGCCTGGGTCTCCGTGGCCGTCACACCCGTGGTCACACGGGTACGGTTCTGGAGATCCGTATAGAGATCACTAAAGGTGGTGAGTTGCGACGTCGTACTCATTAGTTCAGATCGGCTAAGGCCGCCTTCATTTTCGCGAGTCGGTCTTGTTCGGCTTGGAACGCCAGGACGAGGTGGCTATGGGCCATTTCGCGTTGGGCGAGGGCGAGTTCACGGTCACGGAGACGCTGTTCGGCACTCCCGACGAGGCGTTCGCGGTCAACGAGGGTTTGTTCCGCTTTCTTGTGGGATTCGACCTGGGCGGCGAGCTTCGCACGGTCCTCGGCCAAGGCCGATTCCATACGTGATTGTGCCATAGCTGTACGTTCTGCTGAAGCTTTCGCTTCCCGTTCTGCTTCACGTCTCAACGCCTGAGCTTCGGCCTCGACACTCGCCGCACGGCTCAATGCGGCATCGGCCTTTTCCTTTGTCTCTAAAACCCCCAACGACTCCACGATGGCATCCTTCATGGCCTTCAGGTCTTGCAGGTACTTGACGTACTTCTCAGGGTGGATCAAGAGATCAATGATCCCATCGAGATCGGTAATGGCGGGCGGGGCAACGATTTTCATACACACTCCTGGTTAGCAGCGACGACGGCGCTTGCGGTTGACAATCGGGGCAATCGGGCGTTTGTGGTAGAGGCGTAATTCGGTATCGGTCAGGGGGATGACGTCATGGAGCCAGGCGAGATGATAGACGTACTCGGACGCCCATAGGTCTAAGCAATGCCGGTCGTCCATGCGATCCGGGGCATTGACGAAGATAAAGAAGCGTGGGTCGAACGGGGGGACCGCCGCCGTGATCCACGCCTGCGAGGGTTGGTCCAGCGGGGGCCAGTCAGGGCGTGGGTTGGACCGGTAACTCTCGGTTTCCTGGGTGATGGCAGGCATGACGGCCCGCGCATCGACCAGGGCGAACGAGAACTTATGGGGTTCCAGACGAGGGTCATAACCCACCCGCTCGCCCATGCGGTCACTGAGGTTCGTCTGGAACTTGGAAGCATCCCACACATCCGCTGCCGGTGACGACCCATCCGTCGAGAATCCTGTAGTGAGTAAGGGATAGCGGAAGGCGAGGGCAGCACGAGCCAGGGTCCGTTCACCCGTGTTATTTTGGAACTTCGCGTCCGACCACACATCAGGAGTCGGAAGGGTCGGGTAGAGCCAGGCGGTCTCGGGATAGCCGTCAAGTCGGTACCGAGCCGCTTTCGTCGCGCCTGTACGGTCCCCTGACCCGTTCTGGAACTTCGACGCATCCCACGTTTCTCCAACAGGAGTCGATCCGTCCGTTGCAAACCCTGACGATGCAAGCGGGTAACGGAATGTTAACGCCCGACGACGGGGTGTCAGGCCCCCGTGATTGTTTTGAAACTTATCGAGTGACCAAATATCAACGACAGGGAGTGTGGGATACACCCAGTCCACAGATGGCTGATCGCCCAACGGCCCACGATCCAACGACCGCATCCGGTCACTAGACGCCAACTGCTCCATCGCCGGTTGGACGACACGAGCGTCAAGAAGGGCGAAGGAGGTCTTTTGGTATTCACGGCGAGGGTCGTAGCCACGGCGTTTATCGGGCCGGTCGCTCTGAGTCTGCTGAAACTTAGAGGCGTCCCAGGTATCGCCTGCAGGAGGCGTAGACCCATCAGTGGAGAACCCTGCGGAGGCGAGGGGGTAGCGGAATCGAAGCGCCGCACGGGTCGGAGTGCGTTCGCCTGTATTGGTTTGGAACTTGGCGTCGGTCCACGGGTCAAGGGTCGCAGCGTAGGTCCAGCCGTCCTGCGGCTGGGTCTGAATCGCCCGTTTGACGGGGGCCTTGTACCCCTGGATAACCGCTTGCGTCGTCGGTGGCACCGCCAACGCCGCGTCGAACGTCGTCGTAACAAGGGCAAACCCGAACAGGAGCAGACCGGGCCACCGCCCGGCTGCCTTCGCTTTCGGGGTCGTCAGGCCGTCATAGTTGACAGGGACGACGGTCGTGGGGTCAAACCCGCCGCCACCAGCCGGAGCCGAGGCCCCCTGGAACCCGTTGCCCTGGAATCCTTGTCCTTGAAATGCCATCGGTTAGAGCTTCGTCAACGTCGCGACCATATCCTGCGCCGCTTCTTTCCAAAACGAGACGGCATGTTGCTGGTATTCTTGGTTCCGTGACACGATAGCCGGATGCAACCCGTACCCGATGGTGTGGTCGAAGTTGCACGTGTATCCGTCAGGGTCGGTGTAGTTCTGGGCCTCCCGCCACGCCTTATTGAGACGACAAAACCACGCTTCGGACACGGGGGGCCAATGGGTCGAGAGATCCCCGAGGCTTTTGCAGGCGGACCAACTGGCATTGATGATCGTCGCCTTGGCCCCAGGTTTGAGAACACGATAGAGTTCGTGGACGAAGTGGAGGCGTTCCGAAGGAGTCAGGAACGGGAGCAGATACGCCGCATGCACTTCATCCACGCTATTCGCCTTCCAGGGCCACCGCTTGCGGAGATCGACTTGCTGTACCCCAGGATGCTTGTCCTTATCCACCTTGAGAAACCCGTCAGGGGTCGATTGCCCCTTTCCACATCCCAAGTCGAGTTTGAGCACCACTGGCTGTTCCACAAACCGCTTCTTTACCATGTCGTATCCGTCTCCACGTCGTAATGCCCGACCTTCACCGAACAATCAATCGCACACCGATACCCATGCTTGCGGAAGTCCGTCCAGGCATAGAGATCCTGTGTCGCCACGCCATTTGTCTTTTGCGTCACGAACCACGGCTTCCGCAATCGCTTATCCTTGAACATCTTGAGCCGCCATAGGTTGAACCCCATGCCCGTCCCGCAGCATTCCACCAACCCGCCGTTCGGATCAGGCAACTGGGGGCGGAAGTTCAACACGGGGTCCTTGGGGTCCCCCCAGATCTGCGGCACGCCCCCTTCCCCCTTCGTGTAGTACAACCCCCCGATACAATCGAATCGCGGGTTTGCCTCCATCCGTTCCAACAAGCGCAGGACCCCATCCGCAGGGGGCATGTTGTCGTGCTCGATGGTCAGCAGGTATTCCCATGTCGAGAGTTCAGGATGCGAAAGGATCTGGTCGATGGCGGTCGAATACGCCTCCCCGACTTCCATCCCCACCGCAAGGAGCCGTGCCACCCCGTTGTTCGGGGGGAAGGCCAGGTTCCAGTGTGACAGGGACACCTTCGCAGGGATCATCGCGGATGACGGGAGAAGCACGATCACCCGCTGCTTCTTCCAGGCTTTTGACTGGTCAAGGCGTGCACGGGTCTTCCCGACGTCCCCATTGTGACGGCCCTTCGTGGGCATTTCTTGAATGAGTAACTGAGGGGTCATTACTTCGTCACCTGGTCAAAGACGAAATAGGCGCGACCTGTGGTGCCGCGCATGTCCGAGGTATTAATGATCGACGTGGCGGCGCTGGTCGTGGTCGCCAAGAACCCGTGCCAATGGACGAGATTAGTCGAAGAGTTCGTCGTGGATTCCCCAATCATCTTGAACGGATTGAAGTTATATTCCAGCAACCCGTGGCGCGATTGCGTCGTGTACACCGTTCCTGCGGTATAATTCGTTCCCGTCACACTCGTCGAGGAGGTCATCATATGGGCAAAGTAGTAATCCCCTGGGGCAATCGTGGACCCCATCGGGATCGCTTCGATTCGTGATCCGGTTAGGTAGCGCATCGGACCGGTCAGGAGCGATGAGCCAAGCGTTGACGCGCCTGTTGAGACCGCGTAGCTCACAGTTCCCGATGCCGTCACGGTCGTGTACGTCTGCTGCCCAGCAGTGTTCCAGTTCTGCGGAATGGAGATGGTGAGGTATTCAGAAATCGACGCCGCATTGGTCGTCGTCCCTGAGTGCCGCCGTTCCCACGTCAACAGCCACGACGCCTCACCCGTCCAATAGGATTCCAGCCGTGACGTGGAAGCCCCCGCCCCTTCTTTGTACAAGGCAATCCGGTTATAGAACGTCTGATATCGTGTGTTCGACCCTGATAACGTAGCCGACCAGACCGCCCCGTCCTGCAACCAGTTCGTCGAGGCCCCACCCACGACCGGCATGAAAATCTGGCCGTTCGAGAGGGCAAAGGGGATATTGATCGGATCAAGATACCACGTCCCGATGCCTGGGGCGGAGACCGTGGAGTTCGTGTTCGGTGGGGCAAAGGGTTCGTAGAAGTTTTCCGCTCCTACCCCGACCGTGATTCCACCTGCTGCGGTCGAACTCGTCAGCCCGTTGGTGCACATAAACACCGGCGTGAGTTCCGAGGCCGAGAGGCTCACCACATGGTTCGAATTCCAATCACTCGGGCGCACGAGGTTCGAGGCTTGGTCTGTCGTGGTTCCACCGGTACTATTCGCAACGGTGACCACCCCCGACCAATCTGCAATCGTATCACTCTTCGCGTGCGTTATCGGCATGCCAACCCATACGCTTTCTGTTGTTCGAGAGTCGGTGGAGTACGGAACGCATACGCTTCCAAGTTGCCGTGGGAGGTGGAGGTGTAGACATGGGTAAAGCCCGCCTCACGCAAAACCTGCGTCAACGAGGACTCAGTAAACCCACACTTGTGGGCGTAAAACAGATTCCCCCCGGCCATCGCTTTATTCCATCCGTAGAGAACGTCATGGAAGTGAATCGGTCCTCCAGCACTCACATACCACGTCTCTTGGAGATCCCGCTTACCTTCCACCACCACCTGCATCAACGCCTGGAGATCCGGCACAGCCAGATGGACAAACCCATCCTTCTTGAGTACATGCACAAACCCTTGCAACACCTTCGGCACATCATGCCAGTAGAAGTGTTCAAGGTTATGCGAGCAATATACCGCGTCATACCGCGAGGCAGGCAGGGTCGTCATCTGGAGTGCATCACAGCACACATCCGGCTTGACCTGTGGATCAATATCCAGCAAGACCTGCTCCCACCCTCGGTAGGGCGAAGGGAGTACACGACTCCCCCCACCCCCGACATTCAACACACGCGGCATGCTTACTCCCAGAAATGTGCCGTCGCGTCCACTGCGCCAGTCGCACTCGACGTCACCCGCCAACCGATGCCTTTATCGGTAAAGGCGTTGTTGATCCGCAATCCTTCACCCTGAGGCACCGCCCACCGCATCCCGCCGCGCTGGTTAAACCCGAACACAAGTGTCGGCTGAGAGCTATACGTGGTCGGTTCGGTCGAATACGCACCACCGCACGAACAATTCGCCGCTACTGAGCCATCCAAGAACGGCTCAGGGGTCAAAGACGTGGACACGCCCGTCGCGCCAAACGTGCAATGCGTGGCGGTCGCACGGTGCTGTGTATCGGCTGCCGCTGTCGAACCTGAACCCGTCATAATCAATTCCACAATCTCGGCCTGCTCGCCCGTCGCATTCGCGAAAATGCCCAAGGCTGTCGTGATGGTGGTTGAAGTGGTGAATGCGTTGGTCGTGATACCGTACTTCGGCATGGGGGCCTCCCTAAGTTAACGAACAGCGTTTTCTTTGACCCGCTCCAGCACGCCGTTCAGCCACGTGGAGGGGAGATTGGCTCGAATCGAACTACCGTCCATATATTTGCCAAGATCGAGGGAAACGGTCCAGGACCCATCGGGGTTTTGCGCAGGCCAGAGACAGATCGGGGTGATATGCCCGATCACAACCGAGGTGTCGAAATGGATTTTGAATCCAGCCTGACGAATCTTGAGGCAGAAGTGGGTATCCTCATCCCCACGATCCGTCGCCATCTGGCCCACCTCAAACCAGGGGTCTTGAATGGCTTCCAGAACCCGCCGCTTGATCAGCATCCCCGCACTTCCGACGACGTGGACCTCGTGCAATCCCGACGACGGAATCTCCCCCCATGTCAGCGGAGGGAACTGGCCCAGTGGGGAATCTTCCCGTTGCTCCTTAAATAACACGGGGATAAACGGAGGTTGACGACGGACGCATAACGGCACGACCACATCGACATCGCGGTCGAGGAGCTTCATCAAGCTATCCGGGGGGAGCACATGGTCGTCCCCCATCACCCAGACCCACTCATGTTGGGGTTTTAACCGGCGAATACATCCGTTGAAGTTTGCGGCAGGGTTCAGTCCGGCATTCCAAATCACGTCCGACCCAGCAGGACGCTGCAAATGCAGCAGGCTAATCGTAAACCCCGGGTACCGTTGTAAATCCCCCGTCGCCACTATAATCGCCCCTGGGCTATGCGTCATCGTCGGTCCTTTCCTGTCGCACGAATCCAAGAGGCTACGGCTTGCATGGTCTGGGGGGTAGGGGAGTCAAAGGCGGCTTTCGCCGCGCCCCATTGAATCACATTCCCGCATCGTAAACATCGCTTTCGGTAGACCCAAATACATTCCCATCGGCCTTCATCAACCTCGACGGAGACTTCATCCTGACAATGACGGCAATATTCCACCGGAGCCACGGATTCCAACGGATTGATCCGTTGCTTTCGAAACCGCATCCCTTTACTGATAATCGTGGTTTGTGCGCCTGCCATTAGCCAATATACCCGACCCAGGTAACGGAGGGGCCTGACGCCGCTGCAACCATACGAATCCCCGCTTGCACCCACGGACCCGTAAACTCTAACGACCAATCCATCACTCCACCATCAGCCCCCCCTTGGATCGATGACGCACCGAAGGCCGTATTATGGAATTGTCGAGTTTGGTTTGTCCCTGCGGTCTTATTCCCCGTTGAATCACTATGGATCGCATCGACTACATAATCCCCTGACGCCGCATTGGTGACAGTGACGGACGGCGTGGTGCTCGATCCGGTCGCTGTGGTAAGATCCGCAACTGGATTGGTTTGATCCACCCCAGAGAACGTGTGTGCAGCGAGAAAGAGGAGGGTCCCCCAGGTGTCACTATACGTCACGGAAGCCGTCTGGGAGCCGCTCGCTGGGTTGACCCCATGCCACGCATGGATTGACTTCCCGCTGGAGATGACCCGCGCTCCTGAACTCGTCCCGCTCACGCCTCCGCAGGTCGTTGAACTCACCGTAATTCCGGTTTGCCCATTCCCGACCATGAGATTAAAGGCCATATTACTGCCAGACCCAATCGTAAACGAGGCTGTCGTGAGCGACCCAACCGCGGTACCTGTTACACTCGCTGACGCATCCCATGTAACTGCCATTTACCACGCCTCCACGATAAATCCTACATCCATCGCCCGCGCTTGGGTGCGGACCGTCGCCCGCAACAAGGCCCCGGCTGGCGGATAGGCAAACTGCACCCAGGGCCGCGCCGTCTCAGGATTCAGCAGCATCGCTTGACGTTCTGGTGCGGTAGATCCATACGTTGTGGCTCCCGCGATAAATTGCCATGTTGCTCCGGCATCCAAACTACCTTCAATCGTGATCTGTAAAAAGGCTGCGGGATCGACTTGGTCAGCATCGGTCAGGTCTATCGAAACACGGATACGGGTGTACGGTTGTGCAGGTACCGTGACCGGCCCATAGGCGAGCGATTGGTTCGCCAAGAGATGTACTCTCGCTGCGCGTGTTAATTCCGCCATGCCCGCTCCTTTTGGTGTTCAAGGGGGATACTGCTAGGAGGCGGGAGCATAACCGGGGCCTGGGCCTGCCACCGTTTCACCGCTCGTATATACCGCCACCCCCACCACCAGGCCGAGACCGATCCGGCATATCGTGCAGAAGCCCACCACCATTGGGCCAAAGTGGTACGACGTCGAAACATCCATCCTGTGATATGGGCAACCGTGAGTCCGCTACTTACAACTTCCGTAATAAAGAGGAGTGGTTCCAGCGTGGCACCCCCGCCACCACCGCCCCCATCCCCTGTTAACTCATACCCCGCCACGCCAAGATAGGTGGTGCGGTAACTGCCCACGAGCGCCCCCGTGGTCGCATTGGCAATCGTGCCGTCATTCGCGCCCTTCACATTGTCGCCGTTATCGACAAGGACAGTGTAATCGGTAACGTTCACACAGTAGAAGTACTGCGGGCAGGACCCGCCGACGTTATCCGAGTTCAGAATCACGTTGTCGTAGAACCGATAGGGACCGTCTCCAGTATCGGCGTTCGTAAAGAGCACGCGACCCAGGAATGTATTGCGATAGACTTGCGTGGTCGTGGCCGGGTTGACTTCGTTCTGTACGAGTGTCACGCACCCTTGCCCTGTCGCGGTTCCTGATCCGAGACAAAGGTTGTGATAAATGTCTCCACCCGTGCTATCACCTACCGCACCCCGATCCATATTGCCGCCGATGGAGGTTGGCACGTTGGACGCCTGAAACGTGTTGCCTCGCACTGTGTAATTGACCGCGCCATTCTTGAGGGCAATCACGGCTTCCGTGGCGACGGAATCGGTATAGTTCGATGTTTCGTAAATCGCACTGTGATTCGAATAGACCTTGAGCGCACAGGAGGCGTCAGACATGCCTGAAAACGTACTGTTCTGTACAGTATCGTAGATGCTAAACCCCACGTCATACCGCACCCACATGAAGTAGGCTGAATTGCTCCCATCGTGACCGAGCAATAAGTCAAGCCCCGTAATCCGACGAATGACCGCGCCGTAGCTACTGCGGTCGTCCAACTTAAACCCGATACTCCCGACATTATCGAGCGT
>JAAOEI010000798.1_pt1 | contig 11853 bp, 12 predicted proteins | sample 7059261 | NCBI WGS metagenome assembly JAAOEI01 (sample SAMN14008812, study PRJNA610033) | viral metagenome | isolation source: viral particles filtered from seawater | place: China: Hangzhou Bay, Yangshan Deep Water Harbour | collected 2017-10-31
CCGCGGCATTGAAGCGATGAAGCAGTACTGCAGAGACTGGGATGAGCGGGGCAAAGTGTGGCGGCCCAAGCCTATGCATAATTGGACCTCGCACGCCGCGGATGCGTTTCGCTACCTAGCCACGGGTCTGAAGGCGACGAGCAAGCCGCAGTGGACCAAAGAAGTCATGAACTTTGAAACAGAATGGGCAGTCGCATGAACGCCATTTCACCGGTTACGCAGGACGCGCCAGAGCAGATGTCGCAGATGGAGGTCGAGAGCTTCCTTCGCACGGAGATTGCCGACAGCCTCTCGCATATCCACTCGTCAACCGTTGCCTCTGAACGCCAGCGTAATTGGGATTACTACAACGGCGTGATGGATGACATGCCGGCGCCGGCCAAGCGTTCGCAGGTGGTTGAGCCAACGGTCTCGACCTACATCAACATGCTGTTACCCGGCCTGATGCGGGTGTTCACCTCGGCCAAGGTTCTGGCGAAGTTCAAAGCCCCGGTTGGCGTCGATCCATCGGCGGCTGACTTGGCCAGCAAGTACATCTCGACCGTTGTTCTGCGGAAAGACAACGACATCACTCGGAGCTTCTACCAGTGGTTCTTTGACGCCGCGCTGCAAAAGGTCGGTGTGGCGAAGGTGTGGTGGGAGGACATCAAAGAACCGCGGGACGACACATTCGCGGGGCTGACTGACGAACAGTTTGCGATGCTGTTGCAGTCGAAGCCTGATGCCCAGGTCGTCGGACACACCGAGGCCTCGGTGATGCAGACCACGGAGATGGGCACGTTTCAGATGCGGACCCACGACGTCACTCTGCGGACGATGGTCGATAAGTCCAAGGCGTGCATCGACATCGTGCCGCCCGAGGAATTTGTGATTTCCCGCGATGCGACCAGCCTCGAGGACGCGGTGCTGGCGTCGCATCGGTCAGGGATATTCGTTGGAGAACTGGTCAAGCAGGGGCTTACGGTCGATGACCTGAAAGACGTGCCGACTTACAACGACTTCGGGCCGTGGTCGTCGCGCGTTCCCCAGCAGCAGATTCAGCAGCAGCGCAACACCACGCCGGACCCCATGTTGCGCAAGGTCACGGTCCATGAGGGCGTTATCCGCTTGGACGCTGACGGCACCGGCATTCGCAAGTGGTATTTCAAAGCGGCCGGTGGGGATAGCAAGGTCAAGCTGATTGACTTTGAGCCCTATGACTTTCAGGTCGTGTTTGCGGACCTGTGCCCGAACCCATTGCCGCACCAATTCTATGGACGCTGCCCAGCCGATGACTTGGCCGGCGTGCAGCGGGTTCAAACGGCGCTCACGCGGCAGTATCTCGACGCGCTGTATCTCAGCAACACGCCGCAGCGTGAGGTGGTTCAGGACTGGATCGTCAAGCCTGACCAGCTCATGAACATGGCGCCGGGTGCGCCGGTCCTGGTCAAACAGCCTGGGGCAATCCGCGAGATTAAGACCGTGGACATCTCGCAGCAGGCGCTATCTGGCCTGGAATACTTTGAGCGCATCGCCGAGCAACGGTCGGGCATCAACCGGCAGTCAGCCGGGCTTGATGCTGACGCGCTTCAGAAGCAGTTGGCGACCACAGCGATGCTTGCTCAGTCGGCATCGACGGCCAAGGTCGAGATGATTGCGCGGTTGTTCGCCGATGGCGGCATTACAAAGCTATTCCGCGGCTTGCTCAACATCATCGCTCGTTATCAGCAGTTTGAGCGCGTGGTGCAATTCGACACCGGGCCGATGAAGATTGACCCGCGACAATGGCAGGCGTTGGTGGACGCTGACGTTGAGATTGACACCGGGCTTGGCACCGGCTCACGCGAGCGCGACGTGTCGCTAGTCTCGGCGGTGCTTGGGCTTCAGGAAAAGATTGTCACCGAGTTGGGGGCAAACCCGATTGTTACCCCGAAGCACGTTTACAACGCCGCGGCGAAGATGGTCGAGGCGTCGGGACTGCCGGAACCGAAGATGTTCTTTTCCGACCCTGGCGACTGGACGCCACCACAGCCGCCGCCACCTGAAGCAGACCCAAACACGGTCATTCTTGCCGAAGTCGAGCAAGCCAAGATTCAGAAGGACGCGGCGGAAACGGCGGCGAAGATTGAAAGCGACGAACGGATTAAGGCCGAGGACATTGCCTCGCGCGAGCGCATCGCGTTTGCTCAGGAAGAAACCAAGCGCATGGGCCTGTCAGTCGATGGCCAGGTTGCGGCGACGAAGCACACGGAATTGCTGTCTCGCATCGACGCGCACAACGCCCAGAAGACCAAGGACGAGGCGGTCAAGGCCGGCGCCGATGTTCAATCCATCATGCACGAGAGCGTTAAGGCCGCAGTGTCCAGTCTCAAGGATGAGGTGACCGGCATGAAGGACGAACTGAAACGCGTGAACAAGCCGCGCGTTTTGGAGAAAGACCCGAAAACAGGCCGCAAGCGTGATTGACGCCTACAACGCCGGGGCGTCCGCGATTATCTCGACGCTCGACGCGGGCGCATTCCGTCGCCACGGGCAATGCGGAACGGCTGACAAACGAGGAAATAGCGCTGATTCGCGCGTACTGGAAAGCGGTCGAGACTGCTGCGCTGCAATTGATGGAGGACGAGGACGATGAAGACCTCTTGCTGTTGGCATGAATGACACCGACAGGCTCAGGGCGACTGAGGAATTGTTTCAGAACCAGGCTTTTGATGAGGCGTATCAAAAATGCCGGGGCGCATTGGTCGAAGCGTCTCTCCAATGCGAGCCCAAAGACGACGCCGGTCGGTACAGATACGCCACCGCCATCAAAGGACTTGATTGGGTTATGGGGTTCTTGAGGGGCACCATGACCGCCGGAATTGTTGATAAGGCCGAGGCCGAATCACTCAAGTCAGCGCCACAGCCCAGATGGGCAATCCTGGCCGAAACACCCGCCCCTAAATTTTAGTTGACGGAGAAAAACATGAGCGACACAGTTGCGCAGACTACCGGAACCGCGCCGAAGCCAACCCTCACCGTCTCACAGGCGATGCAGATGGCCAGGGCCGGTCAACTCAATACGTCCGGCAAGTCAGACGTAAGCGAAGCGGCCCGCACATTGGGGCAGCAATCGGCAGCGGCCCGCGCACAACGCGCAGCAGCCGCTCCAACACCCCAAGAAGCTGATGAAGCAGAGCCGCAAACGGAAGCCGACCCGCAATCTGAGCCTGCGGACGCGACCGAACCGACCGACGCAGTAGCCGCAGAGGCCCAAGGCGAAGGTCAACCCGAGGATAGTGGTGACGCGGCAGGCCCGCAGACCATCACAATCGACGGTGTTGAGCTATCAGCCGAGGAAATAAGGCGAGGCTACTTGAGGCGCGCGGATCATTCTCGGGCAATGAATAAGCTCGGGGATGAAAAGCGGGCCATCCACGCTGAACGGTCTGAAAAGCTGGCTCGCCTTTCCGAACTTGTGACGCATCTAGAGGCGTCGCTTCCAAAGCCGCCCGACGCGGAACTCCGCAGAACGGACCCGATCGGATACTTGCAGGCCAAGGAAGATTACGCCGAACTATTGCAGGCGCTCGATCACGCGAAGGCCACGAGAAGGGCCGAGAGTGAAAGGCAACTGGTGACGGCTAAACAGGCGATGTTTGCCCAGCTTCAGGAACAAGTCCCTGAATGGGGCGAGCCTCGCAAGTTGAATGAAGGTCTGACCAAAATCACCGAATACATGATCCAGGTCGGAACGAGAGACGAAACACTTTCGAGCATGTCGGACCCAACGGTTTTGTTGGCGTTTGATAAAGCCCGGAAGTGGGACGACCTTCAGAAAGCCAAGCCGGAATTGACTAAGCGCGTTGCCGGAAAACCGCAGGTGATCCGGCCAGGCGCGAGAGTCAATCAGCAGTCGGTGGGTGCGAAGCAGGCAGGTCAGGCAGAGACGGCGTTTAAGCAACAGCCGAATCTCAAGAGTGCCATGGCTTTCCTTCAGGCGCGACGGGAAATTCAGGCGAGGTCGGCGAACCGTTCAACGGTCGCGTAAGGGCGAAAGGCCCATGACCTATGGCTATGCTGACATCAGCCACGAACACCTACTCGGCGATTGGCATCCGAGAGGACTTGCAGGACGTCGTTTACCGGATTGACCCGGAGGATACCCCGCTCCAGGCGAACATCGCCACGGACGGCAAGGCGACATCGACCAAGCACGAGTGGCAGACACAGACACTCGCCGCGGCTGGTACAAACTACGCTCTGGAAGGCGACGACACTGCATCGTCCGCCGCAACCGCCCGGACGCGTCTGTTCAACTACCTGAACATCTCGAAGAAGGCGTACACCGTCACCGGGACGCAGATTGCGGTCACCGTTGCCGGCGTCTCCAACGAGTTGGACGAGCAACGACTGCTCAAGGGCATCGAGCTGCGGCGCGACATGGAAATCGTGCTCCTGGCCAACCAGGAGTATGATGTCGGGTCGAGCACGAGCGCCCGCAAAGCGGCGGGACTGGCGAGCTACACCACGCACACCGAAACCACCGGTTATTCCGGCACTGCCGGCACAAACTGGTGCGTCGCCACCGGCACGGGCGCGGATAACTGGTCGGTCGGCTCTGGCGCGTCGGCCAGAACCGTGACCTACAGCATCATCAACGGCCTGATGAAGACCGTCTATACGGCCGGCGGCAAGCCGACCATCCTGATGATGTCGCCATCCAACAAGGCAAAGACATCTAACGCCCTGTTGAGCACCGGTTCAGGTGCGGTGCAGGTGCGCAGCAACCTGCAGAACGGCGGCAGCGGCGCCAATGTGGTTGGCGCGGTCGATAGCGTGCTGAGCGACTTTGGGACGCTTCAGATCGTGCCCAACGTGCAGATGGCGGCGGAAGCCACCTTCCTGGACAAGACGTTCTACGCCATCGACCCGCGCTATCTCAAGGTGTCGTTCTTGCGGCCAATGTTCTCCGAACGGCTCGCCAAGACCGGCGACGGCGAGAAGGAGCACGTGCTGGCCGAGTACACGCTCGAGGTCGGTGCGCCCACGGCAAACGGCATCTTGGTGAACATGACGTAGCGATGTTGACCAAGCATGACGATGCGGACTCCGGGGGCAAGATGCCCCCGGATTACCGTTTTCACAGCGTCACGCCCGAGGGCCGGGTCTACCTCAAGGAGAACCAGTACCTTGGGATTCGGACGTACATGATTTTTCGGCCTGACGGGCTGATTACGATTCGAAAGACGCAGCGGATTGACCGGCTGATTGATCGGAACGTCGCGGCGCAAAACGACTTCCAGGGCTTTAAGAGGGATATGGCGCTGGTCGCGTCGGTGCCGATTATCGTGGATCAGCAGTTCAAGAAACGCGCCGGGTACGACCACCGCACCGGCAACTTTGACCGCGATGTCTACAACCGGCAACTCGACGACCGCGATAACTACAAGCTCAAGACCGTTCCCAAACGAATTGGACATCATCGGGCGTTTGTCTAGATGGCCGTTGACACTTTTGCAAAGCTACAGAGCGCGATTGCAGATACGGTGAACCGCGACGACCTGGCGGCTGACGTGACGAACTTCAGCCAGGCCCAGATCGAAGGGGCGATCAAGCGCGCCATTGAGTATTCAACGCATTCCTTGAACCGCAACATTGTCGCGCGTGGCGGCATCAAGCACATGGAGACAGTTACGGCGCTAACTACAGTGTCCGGGACTGAAACTCTTACGTTTCCGACCGACTTTGCCGGCGTGCGGACGTTCTACCTGAACAATTCCGGCATCGTCATTCTGGAGTTTGTCGATCCGACAACGCTGTGGACGCAGTATCCCAGCTCAACCACGGGCCAGCCACTCAAATACACGCTGATTGGTACGAACACCGCGTATCTGCGGCCAGTACCAGATGCGGCGTACACCACGCGGCTTGTTTACTACGCGAAGATTCCCGCGCTGTCGGACTCGGCCACGAGCAATTGGGTTCTGGTCAACGCGCCAGATGTCTACATCGGTCAGGCGATGGTCGAGTTGTGCATCTATCTCGAAAACGACGACCGCCTCCAATACTGGAAGGGATACACCGACGAGAAGATTAACGACCTGATGGGCGATGACAGAAACGTGAGATGGGCGGCTGTTCCGTCGAAACCGAACTTGCAGGTGTCTGTGGCATGAGCCACGAATATCAAAGGCTACTGTCGCAAGAAGTGTTGCGGAAAATGTTCCATTACAGGGACGGCGCTCTGTATTGGAACCATGATCCGAGCAAGACAAGAACCTGGAACACCTGCAGGGCAGGCAAGAAGGCCGGCGGCATCTCTGGCGACAGGCTGACCATAGTCTTCAGGCCATCAAAGACTCTAGGTTTAAAGAAACCGACGTGCGTCCAAATTCATAGGCTCGTGTTTTGTTATCATCACGGTTTCTATCCAGATATCATTGACCATGCCAACGGCAATCCGCTGGATAATCGCATAGATAATTTACGCCAAGCAACGCCCTGGCAAAATTCAGCGAACGCAAAGAAATACAGCACAAACACCACTGGATTTAAGGGCGTTTCGTTCAGGAAAAAGAACGGAAAATTCTACGCAACCGTTTCATTCAATAAAAAGCGACATTTCATCGGAGAATATCAGACGCTTCATGAGGCGAGCGTCGCATATGAATCTGCGGCAATGAAGATACGCGGAGAATGGCATCGCCATGCGTAGTCTCAGGGCAGGAATGAACGATCCGGCGCAAGAGGCGTTCGCGTTGAAGATTGAGAAATGGCTGCGCGACCTTTTCAGGTGTCCGGTGCAGTTGCCGACGCACACGGTTGCAGAATTGCCGCCCGCGGTTGGGTGGCGGGATTGCGTGACGATCTGCACGAACGAAACGGGCGGCCGAACGCTGGTGACGAGCGACGGCACCAACTGGCGACGAGTTAGGGACGGGGCAATAGCGTCATGACCAGCACAGCGTCATCGAGATACAAGGTCCAGAAGCAGGGACTTGGTGATAATACAAACACCTGGGGAGACACGCTGCTAAACGTGGGGCTTGAAACGCTCGACCGCGGCTCGAAGGGCTACGAAGCCATCGCCATGACCGGCGATACGACGCTCACGTGGTCGAATTACAGCGCGTCAAATTCCGGTCAAGTCGCCGTTATCCGGCTCACCGGCTCTTTGAGCAGCGCGGCAAATCTCGTGGTGCCGTCCGTTGAATGGCAATGGGACGCCATCATCAACGCGACCGGCGCGACCATCACGGTGAAGACTTCAGCCGGGAGCGGCGTCACTATCCCGACCGGGTATCAGGCGGCGGTTTACAATAACGGGTCAGATTGCGTCGGAGCGTCGCCCACGCGCGTGTTCGGTGATTTTTACGCTGGCGGGCAGGTCAAGAACCTGACGGCAGGAACCGCCACGACGGATGCGACCACCAAGGCGCAGCTCGACGCAGCCATTGCGGCGGCCGGGACGCTTGGAGATGGCACGTTCTTCAACAGCGCAACAGACACAACGCGAAAATTCCTGGCCAGCGCACTCACGATCCAGGTTAGCGGGCTCGTGTCTGTCGCGCTTGCGACCGTCAACGGCGGCTCGAATGAACAATCGCGCATTGCAGTCTCGAGCGATGCCCTGGCCGGTGTGAGGACCGCGACTATATCGAGCGGCACCACGGCAATGACAGCCGGCGGACGGTATCTGATAACCGGTGGGCAAGGTGACCTGCCGACGCTCAGCAGCGGGCAGGCTGTGATTGTTGAACTCGACCCGGCAAGCGGAACGACTGTTACGGTCGGCAGGAACTCGCAAACCATCGACGGGACCGCAGAGGACGACACCTACATCGGCGACGGCGGCGCATCTCCAATCATGCTGTATTCGTTTTCCGGGTCTGGAGCGGTCAAGTCTGAAATCGTCGGGAGTATCCCGTAATGGCTAACATCGCAGTTAAATTCGGGCTTGGGACTTCACTCGGGATCAATTTCAGCAATCCGAAGCAGTTTATTGTCTCGAACAAGCCCGCGGCCCAAGTTCGGATTATCGACACATCCACAACGGCGACAACGTCCGTAGCTGCGGGATTCTGGACGAGCGTCGGGAACGATGGTGTCGCGGTTGACAGCAATTTCACAGCCGCCACTTACAAGCAGATCCTCAGTATAACCGGGGATGGCGAGGTCGGGTTTGTTATCGGTCCGACCGCTGGCGGGTCAGAAACGACGACATTTGAAATCACGGTAGATGGTACGCTGAAAGAAATCGCTGTCAGCGTTTCATCCGGCGAGCGTGCCATCTTGGCAGCTTCTTTCATTCAAAACGATACTTATACTACGTCGTCAGCTTTTGCCGGTCGCATCGGCGATTTGAACGCCGCAAAGACCCAATACGGGACGGCGGTGGGCCGTGACATCGTGAGCACGGGCGCCTTGGCCAGTCGCGGGATTCCGCGCCTGCAGTTTGACACGAGCCTTCTGGTTCGCATCAAGCACAGCGCCAACGTCACCGGAACTGGCAGCAACGAGCGGCAGAGCGGCGTCGGCTATAGGGAGTATCTCTGATGCCCACGACCATTGAAAAGCTCGACGCGTTCACAAGTGAAGGCGGCGGAAACGTCATTGCCGGAACCGCAGTCAAGGGCGACAAGGTTCGCATCACGCGCGGCCCAGGTCGCGTGACCGAGACGTACTATACACCCCCGGTCGCCCCGACACCGCAGCCTCTCATGCTGTCAAAGACCGCGTTCATGGACATTGCCACAACCGCCTTGGGCGGCGGGCAGACTGGGCGCGCGAGGTTTCAGGAAATCATCGAGGCAGCCAAGGTATTCGCTGGAGCCACCGCCGCGGCGCGTGAGGTTCGTTTTGTTCATGAGCGGTACACCGCCGCAACATCGTTCTCGAAATCGAACGTGCAAGCCATGTGCGCCATACTTGTTGCGGCCAGCATCATGACGCCGCAGGAAAACACGGACCTTATCGCTGCGTGGCCAAACGGCTGATGAAAAATGCCGCTGACGAAACTGACGTTTGATGCCTCTGTCTACAAGGACGACAGCCCGCTGGCTGCCGAGGGGCATTATATTGACAGCAACAAGGCGCGACCGCGCAATGGCAGGTTCGAGACTATCGGCGGCTGGGAAAGCGCATCAAATACGACGTTGAGCGGTATTGCCAGAAAAGCAATCGCCTATTCTGACCAAGCACTCAATAAATTCGCTGCGTTCGGCACGCACCACCGCCTCTATGTCATGGACAAGGACGGAGCGGTGTCAGACATAACGCCTGTGACGTCGCGAGGCGAACTCACCAATGCTTTCGGCACGAGTTCAGGAAGCGCCGCCGTTTCAGTAACCCACACGGCTCATGGACTTGTCAGCGACCAGGCCGTGACTTTTCCCGGCGGCACGAGCGTGAACGGGGCGACAATCAGCGGCGGGCCTTACGCCGTCAGCGTCACCGGTGCCAATACCTACCTATTTTCGGCGTCAACCGCAGCGACAGCCACGAGCGCATTAACCGGTGGGACCGTCGATTACCAATACCATCTTGCTCCGGGTCAAGCCGATGGGCTTGGCGGTCTCGGATACGGGACAGGCGGATACGGTGTTGGCGGGTACGGGTCGCCATCAACAGGGCTGGTCTACTACCCTCGCACGTGGTCGCTTGACGTGTGGGGCCAGAATGTTTTGGCCTGTCCTCGAGGTGGGGCAATTTACGAGTTCGCGCCAAACACAAGCGCGACTGAGTTGATAACCAATGGCGATTTTTCGGTCGGGACTGGATGGTCAGCGGGGTCCGGGTGGTCTATCGGCGGCGGCCGCGCTCAAGGTTCCGCTGCCAGCGGTTCGCTTGCGCGGTCTGCGACGCTTTCTCGCGGCGCGTGGCACCTGCTGGACTTCGACGCATCGGTGACGAGCGGTACGCTTTATCCATTCGCCGGCTCAACATCGGTTGGCGCTGGAATTACCACGACCGCAACATATAAGCGCACGTTCTTTGCTTCTGGCGGCGCCACCGATATCCGGTTCACCGGGTCTAGTTTCGTCGGCACGGTCGATAACGTGTCGGTCAAGGTTCTGACCGTGGCCGAGGCCATTCCGAATGCGCCGTCAGTCTGTACCGGCATGTTCGTCACGGCAGAGAGGATTGTGGTCGCCTACGGCGTCAACGACACGAGCGGCAATTTCGACGCCATGCTGGTCAAGTGGTCTGACCAGGAAAACAACAACACGTGGACAGCGTCGGCGGCGAATTTCGCCGGCTCGTTTAGATTGGCCAAGGGGTCACGGATTGTCGGGGCCATGACGGTAAATGGCGACAACCTGATATGGACAGACGACGCCGTTTATCTCATGCGGTACACGGGCGAGCCGTCGTCGGTTTACCGCTTTGACCAAGTCGGCAACATCGGGCTGCTTGGGCCTGATTGCGCCTGCCTATTGGGTGGCGTGGCCTATTGGGTGTCACCACAAGTCGCGCTCTATGGCTATAGCGGCGGCGTGCCGGTGCAGATTGCGTCTAACGTAATCCGCGACGTGAGGGAAAACTTCGCCAAAGTGCAACAGGACAAGGCGTATTTGAGGGCCGACAAGGCCGCAAATGAAATCTGGTTGCATTACCCGGACGGGCGAGATGGCAGCGAAGTGTCACGTTATCTCTTGCACAACATCGGGACCGGAAAAGAAGCCGTTGGAACATTTGACCGCACCTGCTGGATCGATGCCGGGGTCTACCAAAATCAGATTGCCGTGTCGGATGATGGCGCGATTTTCTTTCACGAGAAGGGCACGACCGATAACGGTGCGGCCCGGTCAACGTCTCTGACCACGGCGTTTTTCGATCTCGGCGACGGCGACAGCCACATGAACATCGTCGGCATCATGCCGGATCACGATGATCTGGAGGGCGGATATTCCATCACCCTCAAGACGCGCCACACCGATGTCAGAGGCCGTTACGAGCGGACCTATGGGCCGTTTAACGTAACCAATACGACGCGGCGTATCCCGTGCCGTGCTGTTGGACAAGAGGCCCAGGTCGTCTTCAGTTCAAACGATTCGCCGTCATGGTGGCGCATGGGCGCTTTCAAACTCGACGTTAAGCCCTCTGGGCGCAGGAGATAGACATGGGTCTGTTCGGCAGTTTGACCGGCTCAAAGTCGAAATCAAAGTACAGTGAAAATCAGGTTCAGCAGAACCAGATTGACCCGTTCTTTGCTCAACAGGGCCGCGATACAGTGTCGATGTTCGACCGCCTGACTGGTGGGGTGATGAACCGATACAACACAGTTCCGTCACAACTGCTCATAACGCAAGATCAGCCGTATATGGCCGACGCGACTGCCTATGGCGGCGGTGAATTTATCGAACCGCCCGGTGGTTTGTTTAATTCGTCAGTAATTGATAGTGGAATCGCGCCGCCGGCCAGCTTTGTGGCCGGGTTTGGCAACACATCAACCGGGGCAATGGACGCCATCAAAGCATGGCAGGGGTCAGGCAATCAGATCCGCTCGCTGGCGGCGGGCGTAATACCGGAAGCCATTGGCGGATACGGTCAAGTCGGGCAAATCGGCGGCATTGGAGGGCCAGCGACTATAGGCCAGATTTCAGCATCACAGATTGCGCCAATTCAAGAGGCCAAGGCGAGCACGGCGCGGGAGTACATGGACCAGTATTCCAACCCGTACCTCAAGGACGTGGTTGATACGAGCCTAGCAGATTACGACGTCGGCGCTGATAGAACTTCGACGGCGGCCAGGATGCGCCGAGATGCGGGGTCGGCATTCGGCGACCGTGCGGCGATTGCCGATAGTGTTCTTGGCGGCGAGCTGGCGCGCGGTCGGGGGTCTTTGTCAGCCAATCTCAGAAGCAACGCTTTCAACACCGCGGCAAACCT
>JAAOEI010000799.1_pt1 | contig 11846 bp, 20 predicted proteins | sample 7059261 | NCBI WGS metagenome assembly JAAOEI01 (sample SAMN14008812, study PRJNA610033) | viral metagenome | isolation source: viral particles filtered from seawater | place: China: Hangzhou Bay, Yangshan Deep Water Harbour | collected 2017-10-31
GTGAGCTTCCACTTGATAGAGAGCAAACAACAAAGATAATGCGTAATGAAGCTGATCTGCAAAGACTGCTTCATGAAGTATTTAAGGAAGATAAATGAGCGCTATAAGTGAAGATGCTCAGATACATATATCGGTTGCTTTCCTTATCAAAGCGATGGTTGCTGTTGCGCTTGTGGTTGGCAGTTGGTATCAGGCGCAAATGAAGTTTGCAGAACAGGATAGAAGAATTAAAGATTTAGAAAGCAAGGTTACTGTATTAAGTGCATCGATAGAAGGCATAGAGACGCAGCACATACAGGACTTGGAAGAAGAGAACAGAAGCCTAATGCAACGATTAGGTATCAAAAAGTAAAGGATTAAAATGGCTCGTGAAAGCATGGTCAGGTTTCATCGAACCGAAGCGGTAAATAACTTAGTATTTGTAAATGATTTATGGTCTGCTTCTGGCGAAATAGAGGGTTATAATGTCATACATAAATATGGGCATAATCTTGATATAGATAGTACGTTTGAAACAATTTGGAGTGAGGGTACAAACTATGCTTTTATTCCAACTGCAACTGTTTTAAAAATATCCAGTTCAAGTGCAGATGATACTTCTAATGGTACAGGAGCAAGAACCATTACAATACAAGGATTAGATGTTAATTATTTTGAACAATCAGAAACAATAACTTTAAATGGGCAAACAGCAGTAAATACATCAAATACATATTTTAGGATTCATAGAATGTTTGTAGAAACTGCTGGTTCTGGTCAAGAAAATGCTGGTACTATTTATGCTGGTACTGGTACAGTAACAACTGGAGTTCCAGCTAATAAATATGCAACTATACCAGTAGGGTATAATCAAACAATGATGGCTGTTTATACAATTCCTTGTGATAAGACAGCATATATGACAATGTTTTATGCTCAACCAGATAGTCAGGCTTCTTATCAAGTCCAAATGCTAACAGGTAGGGCTACTGATAGTGGTGTATTAAGAGTTCGAAATGAATTACACGCTTTTCAAAACCAAGCAATATTTAATTACAAACCATATTTAAAATTAACTGAAAAAACTGATATTCAATTAAGAGCAAAGACAGGAACTGCTAACGTAGAATTTGCTGGTGGGTTCTCTTTATTATTAATTGATAATTTAGGTATTTAATAAAACAAGGAGTCAATAATGGCAAAAAAACAAAACAAAGAAGAAAAAAAGCCAGTAGTAGTTCTTGATGATAAAGAATATGAAATCGAGAATATGGCTGATGATCAAAAAGTAATGTTGGCACACATCCAAGATTTACAGCGTAAAATTGATGGGGCGACATTTAACTTGCAGCAGTTGCAATATGGTCGTCAAGCCTTTGTTAATGCACTAAAAGAGGCATTAGAAAAGGAAGAATAAATGGGTGTTGAGTCTTTTGAAACTTTAGGATTCGCTGGTTTATCTGCTGTTCTTTTATGGACAGTATTTAAATGGATGACTGGCGAGCTTAATAAAAAAATAGATGATTTGCAGGATATTATAATTAAGTTGATAGATTCTAAGAATCAGATGGTGGATAAGTTTCAAGAGTTGAATGATGAAGTTACAGATCAACTGAACTACATCGAAGCAAAACTCGGAAATGGTCGTGGATCAAAACAAAGAAGAAAATCTGGAAAATGAAAGTCGAAGAATATAGAGCAGAGATGAAAACCTTGTTAGTTAGGTTAGATACCAGGCAAGAAGAAATATTTCATAGGCTAAGTAGAATTGACATACATCTGGAGAAATTAAATTCTAAAGTGGCGATCCACGAATCAGATCTTGTAAGAATTAAAACTATCGGAATGGTTGCTGTTATAACTGTTCCAATAATAATAAACGTAATAATGAGGAGTTTCTAATGAATGTTGGAAAGTTAATTTTCGATTGGTTAAATGATCCAGAAATCGAAGCTAAAGTAATAAAGTCGCTAAATGATTCTGTTGATATACCTTTTATCAATGAGAAAACAGAGGAAAAGATTGCTAAGGCAGTTTGGTCTGCTGTTCGTGATGTATTGAAGAAAGTTTTCGAAGAAGGAAAATGATTAGTATAGATCAATTACGGCATCTGATATTCCGAATCTGTTATGAGATGGGGGATAAATTCGGAACTAAAGATGCTATTCAGCTTGTTTTGGAAACTGGATTAGTTGAATCAAGATATAAATATCTTACTCAACTTGGGGATGGCCCTGCTAAAAGTTTCTGGCAAGTAGAACCAGCTACGGCTGTTGATAATCTTCAACACTATTTGAAGCATCGTAAAGGCTTACTCGCTAAATGCGTTGAGGTAAGTTATGTAGATCTTAAATATTGGCAAGATTACAGCGAGCCTCTATGGGCTGAAATACTTGAAAGAAGTTTGGCTGCAGCTATTATTCATTGTCGCCTCAAGTATTGGAGAGTACCAAAGAGGATGCCAAATACCTTAGAGGGCAGAGCTAAATATTGGAAGCAATATTACAACTCATCTCAAGGAGCTGGAAGCGAAGAAAAATACATCGAAACAATTAGAGATATTAGAGGTGTTTTAGGTGATTTCTAAAACTGCAATAGTTATTCCAGATCAACACTTTCCAATTCACGATCAGAGTGCTGTTAATTGTGCTTTAAAAGTATTGGAAGTAGCCAAGCCAGATATATTTATCAATCTTGGAGATGTTGGCGAATGGGAATCTGTTTCAGCTTGGAGATGGCGAGATAAAAAGCAACCTCCTTTAGAATATCAACTTCCTATAATTGATGAGGAAATAGAAGCTGTCAATGAAGGAATAGATCAGTTTGATGAGGTATTAGATAAAATCAAATGCAAAGAAAGATATATCTGCGAAGGTAATCACGATTATTGGTTGAATAATTTCGTTGAGAAATATCCCTACCTTAAAGATTACAAATTTCGCAAGGCTTGTTACTGGGATAAAAGAGGATACAAGTTCTATTCAATGAATAAACCATTGAGGATCGGTAAGCTCTCTTTCATTCATGGAGCCTATACAAATCTTTCTCATGCAAAGAAACACGCAGAGGTTTATGGAAATCTTGTTTATGGTCATACTCACGATGTTACTTCTCACGCAATCGGAAGATTAGATGGGACTGTAAAAGCTTGGAGTTTAGGTAACTTGAAAGATATGTCGAGAGAAAAGAATAATTGGTTAAAAGGCAGAATCCATAATTGGCAACACGCTGTTGGCCACATTACTTGGTTTAAGGATGGCAACTTTAGAGTTGAAGTAATTGATATAGTAAATGGTAAAACAGCATTTAGAGGGGAGATGATTGATGGAAGATAATTATGTAGAGAACCTTAATAAGTTAAGAGAATTAGCTGAAAGCATTAAAAGTTTAGACATTTTAGACCCTACGTCTAAAACTATAATGTTACTTACTGAGATGGTGCAAAGAGCAAAGTTAATTCCAGAACTTGAAATGGTTGATAATATGGAAAAATTTGAATTACAAGATTTTGAGGCTGAAGCATGAGTACATTTTTAGAAGCATTATGCACCCAAGAGGATATGCAATCCATACTCCCCTCTTTAGGTGAATATAATAGAAACAATGTTCTAACCACTTGGGTTGTTCATTCTGGCTCTATTTATAAATCAACATCATCTGGAAGGGTTGATATTTTATATAGAGATGGAAATGAAATGACATCGGTAGCAAGTTTAGGAGCTATATCTTCAAATGGTGAATATTTTTATGATAGCTCTGCTGATGTAGTATATTTTCAAAGTGCAGCAAACCCCCAGACTCATCATACGATGGAAGCTGGAAAAGATTTTACTGATACAGTCAATGAAGCAAGAAATAGAGCTTCAGAGATTGTTCGCAGTTTAGTAGCCAAACCAATCTACAAGAAAAAGGGAGTTGGCTATCAAGGAGAAACTACCAGAGATTATGACGAAGTTCTGATCTTGAGTACAGCTGCAATAGCAGTTGCCTTGATGGTTAGACCTTTTGATATGGAACTTGCCGATGAGATTGAAGAACGCTACAATAACGAGGGTGATCCCCCTGGCATGTTGCAACTTGTACGAGATGGGTTTATTAAACTCCATCATGAATTCTCTGCTGATAGATCGCAGGGATTAATTACTCCAGTAAGTGTTAATGCCAGCACAACTGGGAGTATTGTGGATATATCTGGATCGCCCTCAAGGACTGATATACTAAGACTGGAAATCACGACTGGTGGAACTTTAGCTTTTGGAACAGCCTCCCCAATTAGATATAAAGTTTTAGCCTCTGATGATTCTGGTATGCAAACGCAAACGATTGTTGAGAATGAAGTACTAACTGGGAACTATGATGTCTTAGGGCATGGAACAAGATTCAAGGCTTCGGCTGGTGTATTTACTACTGGAGATTATTGGTATGTTGATATGACTGCTGGTATCCCAGAAACGCAGAATCCAGTTAGAAGCTCAATGGCTCAGAGGTACTAATGCCGATAACATTTAACTCTAATAATAGAAAAGTTCTCGATGCGTTGAGGGATTTGATTATTGATGAATTCCCTGGAACTCCAGTCGTATTTGAAGATCCTGAAAGATTGCGACCAAAATTCAGTCAATTCTTTAATATTATCCCTGGAGAAAGCGTTGTTCTTGAAAGATATGCTGGAAGCTCATTAAGGGAATATGAAGCATTTATTAGATTCTATTTAAGAAAGCCAAGATTAGATAATTTCAAAACTAACCTCTTTGATTATATGTCTAATATTGGAGAGCGTTTAACAAAATTGATTTTAAACAATAATAAATATGAAGATACAAGAGATTCTTTTTCAGAGAACCTTGATAGTTTTGGCGAACTCCCTGATCCATTCGTAACAGTTAGAACATATCGCTGGCATCATGGGAGAATAGAGAGCATTGATTACAATCCATCAAGATCTGATAGAGAGGATAAAAGAGATTTACAAATATTTGAAGCAACTTTTCTATGTAACGTACAGGAGAATATATGAAACTAAAAGCAGGCCCACTTTTTAAAAGAGTTACCAAAGCAAAAAATTATTTGCGTATGGGTAAAGAAATTTGGGAAAAATTAGATAAAGGCGAATCAGTAGATTTCGAACCACTAAAAGAATTGGTGGTTAAAGGCTATCTGATTGAAGAAAATAAAAAAGAAAAAAAGAAAGGGAATAAATAATGCCACAACAGGTTTATTCAGGAAGAAAATATACCCTTCTCTTAGGCCGTCAGACTGATGCTACACCAGCAGTCGCTATGGGAACAGCTCAAACAGATAGTACAGAATTTGTTGAATTAGATGTTGTTTCGATAAGCGATATTGATTTTACTGGTGGTTTGGTTACTGATCGCACACTAAGAACAGGGCAACAAGTAAAGAGATTTACTGATCATTATGTTAGCGAAAAAGGCTCAACAAAAACATTTAGTTTTGAATGGGTTTGTTCTCATAAAGAAGGAATAGAAATATTGCTTGAGCTTATTAGTGATGGAGATATTGTGACTCCATATACTATTCTTGGAAATCATGAAGCTAAAACTTATGCTAATGGCGAAACTACTGGAGCTTTAGCTACTGTCGTTTTAAAGAATTTAGATTCTAATAAGGCAGCTGGGCAAGATAGAACAATGCAAGATGCAGCTCTTACTTCACTTACATTCAGAATGGATAGTGGAACGAGTGGTGGAAGATTGATTGCAAGTGGAACTTTTATGACTGGTCATACAATAGACACAGCAAGTAGTTCTATTGATGAATCAAGTCTTGGAACACAAACTGCTTTTGTGAAGACTTTATATGATTGCACAACTAAAACAATTAATAGCCTTGCTTGCGTTGTTTCATCATTTGAAGTTACGATTAACAATCCATGCGTAAGAGTTGGATACGATGCTAATGGTGATGCAGAAGCATATTCAAGAGCTGGAGAAGTTACTTGCGTTGGAACTATGAATGTTCTCTATGATGAAAATAGCGATGCTTTCTTGGCAACAACTTTGCAAAATCCTGCGAGTGGTGGATCAGTTGTTCCAATTCTTTTTGCTGATGCAGCTATTAATTCTGGAGATATAGGTTTTAGTATTCCACAAGCCGTACTTACAAGCCATAACTTAACCATCGAAGGAGCTGAAGAAGGAATGATGGTTGAGGTTGGTTTTGAAGGTACTGCTGATGGAAGTGGTCAAAAGCTATATGAAATAGATATAAGCCCTGCTTAAATAAAATAGGAGATTAGAGAGATGATAGTAAAAGCTCTTGGAAAAGAATACCAAGTAAAAGATATAACATACAAAGAGCGTAGGGAACTTCATCGCATAAATGCTAAAGCGTTTTGGGATGGTAAAGTTGAACCAGAAAACTACTATGACATATTAGAGAAAGTTGCTGAAATCTCTGGATTAGGCGAAGCTGATTTTAAGGATTTATCAATGGTTGAAATTGATCAAGTCTTGCAAGAAGTTTTCACTAATTATATGGGGTTAGCAAAAAACGAAGATGGGGATTGAGTTTTTTTGTTTGGGCTACATATTACAAGCTGGAGCAAATTGAACGATTTGAGCGATTTCCTTATACTGCTCAATCCCCTTTAAATGGTAATTATAGGGAATTTAAAAATGAGGCGAATATCTGGGAAGAAGTTGAAGCTATTGCTGAACTTGCTACAACTTCGAAAACAAGAACTATGGGCCACTTATTGTATGATCTTGTACCTTTATTCGCCTCACCTCATTTCCTTGTTAAAGATTGGATGCTCGATATTATGAATGAATATCATTGGATAAAGAACTGGAATGTTTCTCCAGGTAACTTGGATGATATTTCAGCTTTTAGGTTAGATTGTTGGAGCATCATAGAAAACGAATTGAATCAAATAAATAAAAACGAAAGTATAAAAAATGGCAGTTAGCCGTAGAATATTTGATATAGTATTTAGAACTAAAGGAGCAGATACAGCTAAGAATCAAGCTGATGGTATAAATAGTTCATTTGATAATTTAGCAAAAACAGCTAAAACAGCTGCGATTGGTTTTGTATCTTTCCAAACAGCTTTAAAAGGAATAGAATTTGCAAAATTAGCAGCTAATTCTGAAACAGTTAGAAGATCTTTTGCTAACCTTGCAAAAGAACCAGATAAAATGCTTCAATCTATGAAGAAGGCAACGGCTGGTACAATTTCAGAAATGGAGTTAATGCAAAAATTTAATGAAGCCTCGTTATTAGGGCTTCCATTAGATCGCTTCGATGAAATGCTTGAGATAGCAAGAGGGGCAGCTCAATCTACTGGTCAATCAATGGACTTTATGCTTAACTCTATTGTTGTTGCTTTAGGTAGAGGCTCAAAATTAATGCTTGATAACTTAGGGATTATGATTGATGTACAATCTGCCAACGAAAAGTATGCAGAATCTCTTGGAAAATCAGCCAATAAATTAACAGATGTAGAGAAAAAGCAAGCATTCGTTAATGAAGCTCTACGCATTGGTAATGAAAACTTAGAGAGATCTGGTGGGGTTGTTAATTCAAACATTGATTCGTTTGGAAGATTTATTTCAAGCGTTGAAAATTTATCTGCATCATTTGGAAAGACATTATTACCAGCAGTTACAAGCAGTTTAGATTTTTTTACAAAATTAGCTGATAATGTTTCTTTATTCTTTGAATCAATTAACAAAGGAGTCGCTTTTTTTGATAAATTTGCGACAGGAGTTAATGAAACAGCTAAAGCATATTTTGGATTAACAGAAGAAGTAAAAACAGCTACAAAAGAACTTGATGAGTTTCAAAAATTACAAGTTTTTGGCGAAAGAATAAAAGAACTCGAAGCTCAAAAAGCTCTTATTAATGCCTCTGTTGAAGAACAGCAAAGAGGAATTTTAAAAAGTCAAAATTTCTTTGCAGCTTTATTTGGAGAATTATCTGGTGCAAACCAAGCAGCAAGAGATTTAGTTGAAGTAAGTGGTGATGTTGCTAAAGCTGGATTAGATATATATATAAATAAATTAACAGCAGAGCTTGATAAATATGGATTGACATTAGAAGATGTTAAAACAAATAAATTAACTCCATTAATAAATGAAAAATTAAATTATGTGAAATCTGTTCAAGCTATGACTGAAGGTAATGCAACAGAATTAGCTTATCTTGAATCTTTAAAAGGCTCTTATGCTGAATTTATAGAACAGCAATTTGTAAACCTTGAAAACAAAGAAAAAGAAGAAAGATTCATTGAAAGATTTATTGCTTCTTATCCAGAGCAAGCTAAAGCACTTGGTTTGATTTCCGATGCAAGTAAAGATACAAATGAATCTTTTAAACAATCTATCAATCTTAGTAGAGTCTTACAAAGTTCTTTACAAACTGCATTTGATCCAAACTTAGGGGCTGGTGAAGCATTTAAAGGTTTTATACTTCAAGTCATGTCAAGCATTCAAGGAGTAATCGTTGCAAGTGGGGAAATGGCAAAGGCTTTAACTTTTTCATTTGGGCCTCTTGGAATAGGTGTTTCAATAGCAGCATTGGTTGCCCTTGAAGCTGCTAAGGCTAAAGTTAGATCTATAAAATTTGCTCAATTTGGAATGGATGAAATGGTATCTCAACCAACTTTAATTATGGCTGGTGAAGCAGGCCCTGAAAGAGTTCAAGTAACTCCAGCTACAAGACCAGGTGCAAGCGAATCTGGTGGTGGAATGACTATAAACTTTAATGGGCCAATAACAAACAAGGAGTTTGTAAGAGATACAATTATTCCTGAGATTAGAAACGTACAAAAATTAGGATTAGCATAAATGGCACTAAGTCAAGGTTCATGGTCGCCAACCTCAGGAATGAGAGAAAATTGGCTTGTTCAAGTTTATGAAACTGATGAGAGTGGTTTTAAGGCTTATTCATTTTTTGACCAAACAGTTAATTCTGTTGCATACTCTGGTATAATTTTAAATAATCCTAATATTAGAGAATCCATAGATATATTTAATTCAAGATCTTCAATCTCAAATGTTTCAATAGAAATAGATAATAGCACATCAGAATCAGAAGCACTATTGTTTGGATCAAATGATTATCTAAATGGTGATGTTAAGATATATTCAAACCTTGCTTCTGGAACTATTGCAAACTTTAATGACATTCCTCAAATATATCATGGGAGGTTAGAATCCATTGAGCATACTGAGTCAAGTGTGGTTTTGAATATTGTAGCCAGAAGGGCATGGGATAATATTAGCCTTCCGAATGGCTACACTTCAAATAAAACGATAGTGCCTTTAGTTTATGGTGATTATTCTGGGAATAGTGGTACAGATTTTACAGATAATTATACCAATTCAAACTATCACCCAGCACCTTTTGACGGATCGAATTTAGTAAATTCAGATTTAGGTTTTGTTACTGGGCCAAGAGCAAGTACAGGATCTGCTCATCCAGCCTTTTATCATACAGGTTTTGATAAATTCATACCTTATAGAAATGGATCGGCAAATACAACGAGCTCTGGAGATGGACATATTTCAACGATACAAAGTAATAAAAGAAAATCATATTATTTAGGTTCAACTTCACTAAGTACAACCTCTGTTGATTCTGATATTACAGTATCTAATCTTGCTAATATACATGATGAAAATCTTAGCAATAGTGGAAGATTCACTTTTAATAAAACATTAACATCTACGATAGAAGATAACCAAGCTATCTATGTTTTTAATTTTCCTAAAGCTGCAAGTGGGGGGATATTAAAATTAAAATATGGTATTAATGTAACCCAAGCAGATACAAATACTTTTGTTCAGGTAGATCTTGCAAGTGCTGGGGGGAATATATCATCTGGCCAAAAAACATCAACAGTTGCAACAACAACTGCTTCAGTTGGATTAGCTTCTGAAATAACCCAAGCAACTTTAACTATAAATTTTCATATTACTTCAGCAGTAACTGCGAGAACTCTTAACGCTAATGTAGATATTTTTGAAGCATACATTGATTATGATATTTTCGATGAAGATGAAAAAACAGATGAGGTTTATGTCTATACTGATGGCTTAGAAAAAAGTTTTTCAAGTGGTACTTGTACGAAACTTCAAGAATTCCATAGAGATATTTTTTACAGATACTTAGGCTTAACAGCTACGCCAGATGGATATTCTGATTTAGATAGTGCTAAAGGTGGAACTGGAAGAATGTGGGAACTTAAACATAAGACTGCAAAATCTATTTTAGATAAATTGGCTTATGAAGGTGGGTTTTGCTATACACAGACAGCAGATGGTACTTTAAAATATATATTTGTTAAAAATGCGTATAGTTCTGCTAATCATACTTTAGATAAAAATGATTTAGCTGGTGTCAGCTTTACACATACTCCAGCGAGTGATTTATTTACAGATGTAACTGTTAATTACAATCCACACCCAGCCAGAAATGAATATAGAAGCCAACAAACAGCAACAGATGCAACGACAAGATCTAAATATAACTTGGCTTCTAATGAAGGTAAATACACAATTAATTTAGATATATTAAATAGTTCGATTGGCGATGATATAACTGGAGCAGAGAACGATCCTAATGATGGATTTATTGAATACTATGGTAATCTTAGAAATAGGCCAAGAGTTATATTAAGTGCAGAGGTTGTAAATCCAACTCTATTTGATATGGAACTTGGGGATATATGTACTTTTTCAAATATGATACCAACGAAGGCTTTTAATATGTCTTTTTCTTCTAAATATTTTATGGTTACATCTTTAACAAGATCATCTGGTAAATTACAAGCCGAATTTACAGATGTAACAACAGCATCGGTTTAAGGAGTTTATATGGCTATTTCAACAGCAGCTTTTGATAGTGCGAGTAATGGTGCAACAAAATCAACTTATTCTCCAAGTAGGAATCCAAATATAGGTGTTCAGTATGGCACGAATTATGAGGGGATTATTAGAAACCAGGCTATTGGGGGCGAAGTATATACAGTAGAAAGATTTGGTAAAAGAAGAGGTTGGTCAATGACTTACTCCTTTTTAGATAGCACCGATCAAGGGAAACTACAAGCATTAATAGATTACGCAGATGGAAGAAAAAACTTTTTCTATTTTAGTGAAGATAATTTTGGTACGACTGGCATTAAAGTTAGGTTTGATCAAGATACTTTTGCATTTGAGGAAGTGGCACAAGGAGCGACAAGCATCACGCTGAATCTGATAGAACAATTATAATTTCTCTCCTCCTCTCTCCTCCTCCCCCTGGCGATCACATCAAAGGGGGGTAAATTTTTTTTTATTATTTTCTTGTTTTTATCAAAAAAAACCATTATTATATATCATTAATTAACAAGTCTTTAGGAGGACATAATGAAAATATATAAATTATCTTACAACAATAAAAAAACTAATACTTATGGCGTTAGCTTTCACATTGATTATAATGATGCTAACCAAATAAAAAATATTTATAAAGGCAAAGAGTCTATTGAGATAAATGAAATTCAGATTCCTTGCGAAACAAAAGAAGAAGCTTTAGAACAAGGATTTCTTTATTCATCAGAAACAATATAGTCTTTAGGAGGACAAATAATGGAAAGATTAGGATCAGGAAATTACATAGATCGTAAAAATGAATTAATATTGCTAAATACATATCATATATTTTATACAGATGATTACGGAGATAAAATGTATGAAGGAATTAATTACTTAGGCCAGGATAGAACTTGGGTAATATGGGAGATTGAACTTAATAAAACAACTGGTGAAATTTATTACAATGAACCAGTAGCTAATTTTAATACTAAAAGAGATGCTGTAAAGCATATTAAAAAACATTATAATTAAGGAGGATAAATAATG
>JAAOEI010000800.1_pt1 | contig 11839 bp, 14 predicted proteins | sample 7059261 | NCBI WGS metagenome assembly JAAOEI01 (sample SAMN14008812, study PRJNA610033) | viral metagenome | isolation source: viral particles filtered from seawater | place: China: Hangzhou Bay, Yangshan Deep Water Harbour | collected 2017-10-31
ACGGTTAACGTCTCTTGCGAGTCTAACCAAGAGCTAGATCAAGCCATGGCCATGGGATTCGATTGCGTAGTTACTCAACCTGTAGACTCACCTAACACCTATACAACCCCTGCAGGCAACCGGGTTATTAAGTGTCTGGCCCTCCAATTTAAGCACGTGACCTGCTCAACTTGCGGTAAAGGAAACCCGTTATGCAGTCGACGCGATCGCGGTTATGCAATCGGATTTGACGCCCATGGCGCGCGTAAAGGTGCACTAAGTCATAGGATAATCCAAGCCAATAGCTAGTCCATCCATAGTCCATCCATAGTCCATCCTACCTCTAGAGCCCCTGAAACACGGGGCTTTTCTCGTTTTATAGGACCTAGGACCTATAGACTCTCTAAACTCTCTAATATTTAACTAGGCTCTAGAGAGCCGTAGAGTAGCGTTAGGGAGCCGTAGAGAGCCGTAGAGGGCTAGACCTAGGTGCCAGTGCTAGTAACGCGTAAGGAATTGTTTAAGGCCCATCCTACGTCTTCATCCTATCGTTCGTCCTAAGTAATGGTTGAAGCTTAAGAGCGCATCATTCAACCTAGAATCGATATCATATCAGGGTCGGATCTAGGGGTTATATCTACCCTGATTACCCTAGGTCCACCCATTGAACCCCCGATCCAGGGGTCAAAGCACCTTCGAAGCACCTGTAACCCGCCATGGCTCAAACCGTGACCAAGTAGTCATGGTTTCGAATTTCCTCAATGATTTCGTTGGGCCATGAAATCGCGACCAAGTAGTCATGATATCGAATCCCAAACCGTGACTCACTAGTCATCAATTCCGAAAAGCTCAATGATTTCAAGGACTTGGAAGGATGATGCAAAGCGTCAAAAAGTGGGTGGGGGGTGCCCGCCCCCTGTGATCGTGTTTGTGTTTATGTAGACCACCACACGCACTATCCTCCATTTCACATGACGCAGTGCGTTATTTCAATCTCTGACAGTAAACCATGAAATCTGGCTACATCTTTCGAACGCGTTGTTTTCACTATGGTTTTTAACCAAAAGCCACATGTCATTTGAAATCTGACATCACGGCTCACAGACCGCGCACATTTTTCGTGCGCCCCGTTGAAATAGTTTTAAATTTTTATCTAAGATGGCGAAAAGACCACAGGAGGCGTAAATGAGTAATTCAAACTGCTATACAGTCAAACAGGTAGCTGATCGTTGGAAAGTATCAGAGCAATGTGTCCGACGCCTCTACATGAACCAGGAGATCCGCATCTTCCGCTTTGGCCGCACCGTCAGAATTCCCAAGGAAGAAGTGGACCGCATTGAACGCGAGAATATAAACTAGCCCCATGGCAGACAAACTAATGGACATGAAGAAGCTGAACGTTCGTTTCGAGAAGAACGCGTTCGGAGCTCTGAGTAAGCAAGACAAGGCAGACCTTGTTGAAGATACGGAGCAAGCACTGACCTACGAGGCCAGCAACACGGTTCGGATGAACGCCCAACCGGTGGAGGCGCGGTATCTCCCCAGACTGGCAGATATCCAGCAGAATATTTATGCGGTGTTAGAGAGTGAGAGTCGGAAGTTGGCTGACTCCAGTGTCCGGAATTATCACGAGACCCTGTCGGTTGAGGAAGTAAAGTTACTTGGTGTAGTGACAAGAAGCCTTTGTCAGCTTGGAGACCTTGAGCGGGGCTTGCGACAGAATGATCAGTTGAGTAGCATGAGCGACGAGGACCTCCAACGCCTAGCCGGTGAAGCATTCAATCAGTTGGAGTCTAAGGGGCAAAAGAAATGACGACCTATTATTACAAAAACACCATTACAGGTTTGGTAAGTCAGAACTCTGACTACTCGACTCCTCAAGCTGTCACCAGGGCTGATCCATCCACTACAACTGGAACAGAATTTTTTAGCAGTCGAATAAGTTTAGGTAGCGGCGGAACATTTCGCCCAATTGTAAACGCTGCAACAACATCAGCTTTGGTAACCACCTCTGGTATTGGGGTTGATGCTCCAAAGAGAGCGGTAATTACAAATCTCTCCGCCTCGGCTGCTTTGGTTGTTAACTACTATCAACGGGCTCATACCTTCACCGGAACCGCAGCCTTTAGTAGTGGCTCTACATTTACCATCGCAGGCGGCACTATGTCACATGGTGACATTACTCTTACGGGTGATAGCGGAGCCTTTCTTACTGCTATCGATCCAATACTCGGTCAGTTTTCAGCAGAGAAAATGCTGTATATAAATTTGACGAAGTCAGGAGCCACGACACGCTTTTATCGAGCCATAAGCGTTCAGGATCCTTCAAGCGACACAGTTATTGGTGTTGTTCGCAATGGCTCAAGTATTGATTTTCCTGGCAACGGAACTGCCACCATTGATGCTTATGTACGCACTACGGCGTTAGTCGGAGTAGGCGGTCAGTTAATTCTTAACGATATGGTTGTAGCACCGACATCAGGAGAAATATCACCGTTTGATATTAGAGAAGAAGACGGCGGAGCTTGTGACTTTGAACTCTTGATGGTGGGTTAAGATGGCTCTCGCGCAAGAAAGACGTATCCCAATCCGGCTCCGCATGGCTGATGCGTCCGATGCGCCAATGATTTACTCGAACTGGCTCAAATCATACGCGGGCCAGAACAAGCACATCCCGAAAACGGTGGTGGATAAGATTCACCGCCAGGTTGTGGGCAGACTTCTGAGCGAAGCCCATACTGTCGTTGCCGTGGTAGACCTCCCGGACCTAGATGATGAAATCTGTGGTTGGTTGTGCGCTCAACGGTCAGAAAAGTTTTTCATCACCCACTGGGGTTATGTGAAGCGCGAGTACCGAATGTTTGGCATCATGACCGCGATGCTTGAAATGTTTGAGTACACCAAGGGCGAGCCAACAATGGCTAGTCACGACTTTCCGCTGCGCAAGGATCTGCGCAATCATAACATTATGTACGTTCCGCACCTCTGCCACAAAGGTGGCTTGAGCCAGATAGACAAATTATACGGGGGAGCATTTGATGCACCAGATCAAGCTTAAAACCATTATGTTGACCGACAACGCACGACCGGTGTTCAACCAGAACTTCATCGACGTGCAAACAAACCCTCAGTTTCAGCTCACCCTCATTGGTGATTGGATTTTGGTCAAATATGGTGAATCGGTGGCAAAGTTTGTTCCTGTGCAGTCGATTTCCTGGATGTCGCCGCTGCAAGAGAGCGATATGATGCCAAAAGAGGCTCCAAAGCGAGGTAGAAAGCCCAAAATCAAGGCGGTAGCCGATGAGCCAGCAAAAAAAGCAGTATGATGCGCGTCAGGTACTAAAAGAGTACCTAAAGCGGCATGGTGACCTGTCCGAGTTACGGGATGAGAACCCTGATGCCGAAAATCGCTCATTTGCTTGGCACAAACACCTCTTACCGCAGCAAATGGAGTACATAGGCGACGAATCGCGCCTAAAAACGGCCCTCTGTAGTCGTCGAGCGGGTAAGACCTATGCATCTTGCTATTATCTCATCGAAACATGCATGAAATTTGCGGAATCGACGTGCGCATACATCGCATTGACCCGTTCGAGCGCAAAAAAGCTTATGTGGGCCGAATTGCAGCGTGCAAACCGCAAATATTACCTGAATATACATTTCAACAACTCTGAGCTCACAGCTACCTTCCCAAATCACAGTCAAATCATCCTAACCGGTGCCAATGACGAGGCGGATATCGATAAGCTTCGTGGTCTTAAGTATCAGCTCGTAATTCTCGATGAGGCGGGGTCTTTTGGTCGTCACATCGATGCACTGGTCGAAGAAGTACTCGAACCGGCGCTCATTGACTGCGATGGCACCTTGGCAATGATTGGTACGCCAACAGCGGCGTGTAGTGGGTTTTTCTATGAAGCATCAACAGGACTTCGGCCCGGATTCAGTCAGCATCACTGGACCATCCTTGAAAACAAGTACATCCCACACGCTGGAGAGTATCTCGACAAGAAGAAGCACTCTAAAGGGTGGGCCGATGACAATCCAGTATACCTCAGAGAGTGGTGTGGAAGGTGGGTTAGGTCAGACGATTCGCTTGTGTACCGATATCACAGCCACAACATTGTTGACGGCCTCCCCGACGACTATGATTTCGAATACATCCTTGGCGTCGACCTCGGATATCACGATGCAACTGCCTTCGTCGTCATGGCTTATAGTCGAGACCTACCGTATGTCTTCATCGTCGACTGCTACAAGCAGTCCAAGATGCTGCCCACCGACATTGCAGAGCGAATCGGTGATCTTGCCGACGAGTACGACTTCACCAGAATCGTCGCCGACACCGGTGGACTGGGTAAGTCTATTGTGGAGGAGTTTAAGGTTCGCTACGGGCTCCCTATTTACCCGGCGGAAAAAACCAAGAAGATGAGCTACATCGACATGATGAACTCAGACTTGGCCGATGGCATCCTCAAGGTAGTACAAGGGTCTGACATTTTAGACGAGTGGCAGAATCTTCAATGGGATGAAGACCACCGCAAAGAAGACGGACGCTTCGAGAACCACCTTGCCGATGCCGCGCTTTACGCTTGGCGAGAGTGCAGGCACTATAGATACGAAGCCCCAATAGAGCCACCGAAATACGGAACCCCGGAGTACTGGGAGATGATTGAGGATAAGCACTGGGCTGAAACGGCAAAGAACTTAGACCGCAATGACTCCGAAAGATGGTGGGCGGCGGGCACAGCGATTGAGAGGCTACAATGAAGGGGAAAAGCGCATATATGGATCAAAGGTTTTGGTGGGATTCCGGAGAAGAAAGCCCACAGGATCTAATCTATTCACTGCTTGAAAATCTTAAAGACCGTATTGAGACGCGGGCTGACCATGATGTGCTTCATCTGTCTCTATTTGAGAACTACTACAACAACGCGCTAAACCCAGCAGGCTACAAAACAGGAACGCTTTTCGATGATGACCGCGTTACCTTTAATGTTATCGCATCCTGCTGCAATACGGTTACGGCTAAAATTGCCAAAACGAGACCGCGCCCAATCTTCCTCACCAGTGGTGGCGACTTCAGCTTAAAGCGTAAGGCTAAGCTACTGACTAAGTTTGTTGATGGGATGTTCTACCAGGTTGACCTTTACAACGTGATGCAGCGCGTCTTTCTCGATAGCTGCGTTTTCGGCACTGGTGTTCTTAAGGTGTTTATTGAGGACGACCAAATCAAGGTTGAGCGCGTCTTTCCTAGTGAGGTTATCGTCGATGAGTATGAGGCTCGCTATGGTGATCCTCGCTCAATGTTTCAGCGTAAGGTCATGCCTCGCGAAGTAGTGGCGGGGCTCTTTCCGGACCATCAAGAAGAGGTAGCGGCAGCAGCGCCATGCGACCCAGAAGACCGAAGCTACAATACCGGCGATATGATTGAAGTCATCGAGGCGTGGCACATTCCGTCTGTCTCTGGTGGTGACGATGGCCGACACGTTATCTGCATCGACAACGCGACGCTCTTCGATGAGAAGTACACCAAAGACTACTTCCCGTTTGTCACCCTTCGCTGGTCTCGTCGAATGCTGGGCTACTATGGCCAAGGTCTGGCTGAGCAGCTCCGTGGCATCCAGGCGGAGATTAACCAACTACTCCTCAACATCCAGGAACAGATGAACCTAGCGACTCCAAAAGTCTTCCTGGAGCGTGGCTCACAGGTGGCCAAAGAGCAGATTAACAACCAAACCTGGGGCATCATCGAGTACGAAGGTCAGCCACCGCGTTTCTTCGTGCCGCAGACTGTCGCGGGCGAAGTATTTAGCCATCTCGACCGACTCTACAATAGAGCCTATGAGATCTCTGGCATCAGTCAGTTGTCTGCGACAAGTCTCAAGCCTGCGGGTCTGGAGTCTGGTGTTGCGCTGCGTGAGTACAGCGACATCGAGACCGAGCGCTTTGTGATTGTTGGTCAGGGCTATGAAGCGGCATTCCTAGAGATTGCGCGTCAGATGATTGACCTAGCTAAAGACGCATCCCAAGAAGGTAAGACCTACGAAGTTATCTCTTATGGCGACAAAGAGATTGAGAAGATTAAGTGGTCTGATATTAACCTGCGTGAAGACCAGTACCGAATGAAGGTATACCCAGCGAGTCTTCTCCCGACCACGCCAGCCGCACGCTTGCAGACAGTCATTGAGATGTCTCAAGCAGGTTTGCTTGATAAGGCGGAGACTCGCAGTCTTCTCGACTTCCCAGACATTGAGCAATACAACAAGTTGGCTACAGCACCACTAGATGAAGCAGAGATGCTAGTCGAAGAGATTCTGGAAAAGGGCAAGTACCACCCACCAGAGCCTTTCTCGAACCTGCAACTTCACCTACAGTTCTTTCAGCGGGCTTATATCGAGGCAAAGATAAACGGTGCCCCGGAAGACCGTTTGGATTTAATGCGTCGATATATGCAGGAGTGCTTTAAGTTGCTCCAGCCACCAGCGCCGCCTGTCGCTGCCATGCCAGGAGGGCCAACCCCAGAAGCTGGTGGTCCCGCACCTACCGAACTAACGCCTACGGCGACTCCGCCGAAGGAAGCCATTGATGAGCTGGCAGAAGCAGAATTGCCAGCCCCACAAGCGACTGGTGCCGCGCTAGAAGGTGTGCCAGTCTAAGGAGAGAATATGACTGAAGAGGGTCAAGTTGCAGAAGCAGAAGTTCAATCAGTTCCTGATATGGGAGAGCCTTCTGGAGGAACTGATGGAGGATCCGTTGGAGGAGACGACGTTCCAAATGAAGCAACTGGAGCGGATGATAATAACGATGGAGTGGAGAGCAGCGATGCAGGAGCTCCGCCCGAACCAGCGCCCGACCCGTTCTCTCGAAGATTTGCTCAACTAGCCCGAGAGCAGAAAAAGCTTCGGCAAGAGCGCGACGAGATGAAGCGTGTTCAGCAAGAGCTAGATGCACGTAAAAGTACGGTCTCATCGTTTGATGACCTACAGAAACTTGCACGTGAAAATCCTTACGAAGTCATGCAGAAGCTAGGGCTAGACTACGAAGCCCTTAGCCGACAAGTCCTACAAGATGGCGAGATTACCCCTGAGCAAAAGATGGCGGGGGAGATGAAGCGCCTTCGAGACGAGATTGACGCCATGAAGGCAGAGCGAGCTGAGCTCACAAAGCAGCAAGAGGCCAAGAAGTATCAAGACACTTACGCGACATTTGTTGACGAGATCAAAACTTTCGTGGACAATACAAGTGAGTTCGACTTCGTCAAAGCTAACAATGCTTACCACGTCGTCGCTGAGGTTATGCAAGAGCACTACAACAGCACGCAGGAAGTGATGAGCTATGACGATGCTACCAAACTGGTTGAGGACTACTATGAGGCTGAAGCAGAAAAGTACCTCAAGGTCCCCAAACTAGAGCAACGACTCAAAGAGCGTTACGCTCCAGCGAAGACAGAGCCCGAGGCGGGGCAAGCAGAAGAGGAAGCTCAGGCTTCTGAGAAAACGCCACCCAAAACATTAACAAATACCCAGGTGCAGCGTGCGCCAGGGGATAAGCCCACAAAGCTTAGCCGCCAGCAGTCTATCGACGTGTTGGTCAACAAGTACGGGCAAAGTCTGTTTCGCTCGGAGTAAGTTGAACTTGCTCCGATAAGGAGTGAGTTATGCCAACTTCATTAAATCTCGACAACGTCACCCAGGCGCTGAAGGAGCACTATAAAGCCCTCACCGTCAAAAACATGGTCTACAAGGACAACCCACTGCTCGCCCTCATGCCTAAGTATGAGCGCTTCGGCGGTGAGAACATGCCTGTTCCAGTTCAGTATGGTATCGCAAACCGACGCTCTGCTGACTTCTCAACCGGTCAAGGCTTGAACACTGCAACTGAGCTTGCACGGTTCGTCCTTACTCGTACGAAAGATTACTCTTTTGCGAGCATCACCGGCGAAACCATCAAAGCTACTGAAGGCGCAGCGGATGCGTTCCTTAAGTATGCAACTCTTGAAATCGACGGCGCTATCCAGTCGCTTACTCGATCTCTTGCAGTCTCTATGTATGCCGATGGCTCTGGTTCACTTGGTACTGCTAACGTAGCAGCGACCACCTTGACCATGATTAAGCCTGACCAAATCACCAACATTGAAGTTGGTATGGAGCTCAACTGTGCAGCGACAGCAACAGGCGCGATTCGCGCAGGTACAACCATGGTTGTGCAAACTGTTGACCGTGACGCAGGTACTTTCACCGTAGATAACGCTGGTGCGTTTACTAACGGCGACACTCTTTTCCAACGTGGCGATGCGCAAAACGGTGGCTCTGCTAAGAAGATCTCTGGTCTCGAAGCATGGCTTCCAGCAACCGCGCCAACTGCAACTCTTTTCTTTGGTCAAGACCGAAGCAAAGACGCTACTCGCCTTGGCGGTATCCGTTTCGACGGCTCTGCTCAGCCAATCGAAGAAGCGCTTATCGGTGCAGCTAGCCGCCTCGCTCGCGAAGGTGGATCACCTAGCCACTGCTTCATGAACTTCGCAAACTTTGCAAACCTTGAGAAAGCTCTTGGTTCAAAGGTTGTTTATGACAAAGTAAGCAGCGACGACGCTGACATTGGCTTCCAGTCCCTGACCATCATCGGGCCAAAGGGACCAATCCAAATTGTTGCTGACCAGAACTGTACTCCTGACGTTGCATACTTGCTCCAGATGGATACCTGGACTCTTAACAGCCTTGGCGCTGCTCCACACATTCTTGACCTTGACGGCAACCGTATGCTTCGCGAAGCATCTGCGGACGCTTACGAAGTTCGAGTTGGTTTCTACGGAAACATTGGCTGCACCGCACCTGGCTACAACGCTCGCGTTAAGCTAGCATAAGGAGATTAGTACAATGGCAAGTCAATCATTTTTCGATCTAGAGTGCTCTAACCGCGACGTGAAGGTTGTTGCGGGGCGTCTTGATGTGACAGACGGCTCTGGTGCAGTAAGCACAAAGTTTGGCCTTGGTTGGTCAATCGCTCGGACTGGCACTGGTGTTTATCGAATCACTCTCGATAAGTCTTACACCGGCCTTCTTCACGCAAGTACCATGCACTATGACCTAGGAGCAGGAACTGCTGAATATCAAATCATCGTTACCGACGAAGATGTTGATGCGGCGACTGCGTATGTTGATATTACCTGTGTTGTTGGTAGCACAGGTACTCCAACAGATATTCCAAACGGCGACGATTTCAGCTTTTGCCTCTATCTCCTGGATGGCGAAGTAAGCTAAGGAGGTAAGTAATGGCTAACCGTAGATTCCAAGACTTTCAGGCGTATGACCGGGAAGTTAAAAGACTTTATTGCAAGGCAACCATTGGCGCTTCAGGAGCACCAACGCTTGTCTCTGACAATAGCTTAGGAATTAAAAGCATCGCTCGCAACAGCGCGGGTGATTACACTGTGACTTTCGGTGATTCCAGCACCACCGACAAGTATAACAAGTTGCTTTGGGCTGATGGCAAGCTCTTGGATGCAGCAGGTGAAGATATTCGCGTGCAGATTCAAGTAGATAGTGTAAGTTCAGATGGACAAATCCAAGTCTTAACTTTGACTGGTGCATCTGCAACTGACCCATCAGACGGCTCAACTTTGTTCTTGGTCTTTGACCTTAAGAACAGCAGCGTGACACGCTGATGAAGGGCAAGGGCAAAGGTCTTGCGGTCATGATTCTGGAGAAAGCCAAAGGCAAAGATGCTGAAGGCTCTCCGGAAGATGATTACGGCAAGGCAAAAGAAGATGCGGGAAGACGCATGGCTATGGCCATCAAGGAAGAAGACGGCAGTGCGTTCGTCGATGCGCTTGATGACTACCTAGACATGCGTGCATAAGGAGGGGGCATGGCGACGTACACTGAGTCTGACTTAAGAACCCGTGCGCGTCGTCGCGCTGACATGGAGAATAGCACCTTCGTAACGGACGCGGAGATTCAGGACTACCTGAACTCAAGCATCTCCGAGTTACATGACTATATGGTCAAAAGTTACGAAGACTATTTTGTCTCTGAGCAAACTTACAACGCCCCTCTTGCGACCGGGGGCGCTAACCTGCCAGATGACTTTTATAAGGCTTTGGGTGTTGATTATGAGTCCGGCGGAATCACGTCGACACTCAAGGCCTACTCCTTTACTGAACGCAACGTCTACAATACGCCCTATGCAGTTATCGATCGATTGGCTGAGCCAATGTATAAGATCGAGGGGACTAAGATAAAACTTATCCCCGGCAACTCACAGTCAGGCACAATTACGCTTCACTATGTTCCTTTGGCGACTCAATTCTCGTCTACGGTCACAGAGATTGAAAACGTAATTCCAGGCTATGAGGAGTACGTGGTTGTAGCGACTGCAATCCGTATGCTTATGAAAGAGGAGTCTGACGTTTCTGCTCTAGAGCGTGAGCGTCAGCAACTCGCTAGTCGTATTATTCGAGCAATTAGCCCACGTGATGTGAGTGGGTCTTTCGCTATCCGCGATGTTCGCAAGGGTCGATTCAGAGACGACTTTATTCTTCGCTATTAACAGAGGTGAGACATGGCTCGTAAATTTCAAAGCCAATTTCATTTATCCTCTGCGCTGTCAGGCTTACAAGGCAATATTCAAAGATTTGCTGATTCTGTAACTGACAGCGACATAACTGATGGCGTCTTAATTAAAGACATAAAGCTCAAGTCTGGTCAGGATAATGTTGTTGGGCATTCGCTTGGCAGGCCAATGGTAGGATATATACCCGTAAGGCTCAGTGCAGATGCCACAGTGTTTGATGCGTCTGGCGCAGGTGGTAATCTATCTAAAGAATTCAAGGTTAGATGCTCTGCTGATGTAACCGTAACCTTTTGGGTGTTTTGATGGCTCTGAAGAAGCAAACCATATCGTTTCCAATACTGAAGGGTTCAGATGAGAAGTCATCTCTGCCTTATTCTGAGCCAGGTTCAATCGAAGATGCAGACCAGGTTGTCTTCAATAAGACCGGAGAAGTGGTAAAGCGAAAAGGCTTCGACAACTTTCGCAATGTCTCCGACACTGTTGGCGATCAAAGTAGCCCCTTTGGTGGCATCACTGTATCCACAACCAACACTAAAAAAGGCGTTCGCTTACATAAGTTTAAAGACTCGCTTTTGATGGCAGATGGCCAGATGCTCTACAACAAGGTCGGCGCTAGCAACATGAAGCCGATTGAGTTTCTTCTTGATGGCACCTACTCAAATAAAGCAGTTTTTACCCCATCGAACAAAAAAGTTGGCCGTGTCAATTTGATACGCAAAACCATGGACAGTATCGATTATGATATTCTGTCTTATGTGCAGGTAACGCCATCTAGAGCGGCTTCTGGCGACACCATTCAGATTATGATGGCGGTTCGCGAAGTTGCGAGCGGGTCTTTTTATCGTGCTCCTACTGAGATTGCGAGCTTCAGCAGGTCTGGTGCTTCGGGTACAAATGCGTTTTTTCAAGAAGTAGCCTGTTTGCCTTCTTTGCATATGTTTGAGGCTAGCAACGGTAAGATTTACCTGGTGTATAGCAACGTAAATAGCACTGGCGCACTACCCACAATTCAGGCCAGAGAGTTTAACTTTACAGGGACAACGCCACCTGTACTTACAGGCACATCGGCATCCACATTAAGAACCAGTGGAAGTGCGAATATACAAATCCACTTTAATGCACCAAGTATTGGCGCGACAATCAGCACTGATAAAGCTGCGCTTTATATCGCATACTATCAGGAAGACTTTGCAAGCTTTAATACAAACGAGATAAACGTTGCGAAGTTTAGCTTTTCCAGTTTTGCGTCAAATTGGGACGCAGATATAGAGAAAGACGTCACTGCCGC
>JAAOEI010000801.1_pt1 | contig 11838 bp, 12 predicted proteins | sample 7059261 | NCBI WGS metagenome assembly JAAOEI01 (sample SAMN14008812, study PRJNA610033) | viral metagenome | isolation source: viral particles filtered from seawater | place: China: Hangzhou Bay, Yangshan Deep Water Harbour | collected 2017-10-31
GTTCCTTGCACACCATAACTGCTGTCGATTAACCAATTTATCTTTTCAGTGATAACCTTGAGTGGCTCGACAAAACTTTTCTCGAATTGTTCATCATAGTCTATTTTATCATAAATGTCAAGTTCCTTTGGCACCTCTGTCATGAAAGAAAATGCAGACGATTGATATAAATTTGGTTGACGTAAATGTAAGAAACGAATCTTGTCGCCCTCTTGAATAAATGGATACTTGTTGTCTAACCTATCCTTCTTCAAGAGATGATTATACAAGATCGCCCCCTTGACATGAATAGGCGCACCCTTCGCAAACAACTTTGACTCTCCTCTAAACTTTTCAACACCATTACAGCTTCTGGGATATGCAATATCCTCTGGCGGCAACTTCATAAACTCTTCTCTAAAGTCTTTGATGAAACTATTTAGCATCTTTTCATCATCACTCATGATAATTTTGAGAGCCTCCTTAATCTTCTCTCGACACGGTGCAGGCGTTGAACTCTTAACCGCTTCGATACCCATGATCTTCAGTGTTGGTTCTTTGAACCTCACACCTTCCATATCATGAACGTTTAGAATGTAACGTTTCTTTGCAGTCCAGATACCTTTATCTGCGATTGCCTCTCGAGCCATGAACATCTTCTGGTCATATGCGTTCATACTCTTAGCAAGAGCTTGATAACTTTCCCCAATAAAAGGTTCCAACTTCTCTTTTGCAAGACGGTCCAAGAAATTGACAACTTCCTCATCTGTTCTTCCCGATTTAAACACCTTGTCAACCAGAACGTCAAAAGTGATATACACCGAATCTGTATCGCTTGCAATGACGTAATCAACTTTATCAGTTTTAAGAATCTTGTTAAGATATATGTTGATAGCCTTTTCAATCCATCGTATAGACAACTGACCGCTGCTCGTAATTGCTGTAGCGACCATGAGATCAAAATAACGAAAATAGTTATTACCAATTGCACCGTAAGCGGAATTAAGAGCAATCTTCTTCGCCATCTGGATGTTGTCGTAGCGAGATATAAGTTTGAGTGTTGCGGCGTCACCACTGTTTTCATAATCTTGCTTAGCTTCGAGAAGAAGTTTTTTATACTTGACACGATCATTGTACATGTTCTCCATTAGCTCTGGTAGAAACCCTTTTTTGTCCTTACGGAAAAATGCACCATTAGGAGTCATGCAATGTTTGGTTTTATTCTTAACCTTACCATTAAGAATTTTATCTACCATTCCCTCTACCATCTTGCAATCGTCCACCAAAGTTTCTGGCGAGATGTTGTATTGCATAATCAAGTGTGGATAAAGACTGTTCAAATCAAAAGACATGACCCACTTGTGCATACCAACTTGAGGGTCTTTTACATATGCACCTTCAAACTTTTCTACCTTTTCATTTTCTTTCTTTTGTGGAATAACTATGTTTTTCTTGCGAAGATGATTGTAAATAATATTATCCCAATAACGAACAGAGCCAAGAACATCTGTCAGGTTTACCTTTGCATCATATGCCATTGTTAGACACAACTCAATAAGCCGCATCTTATCTTCAAGTTTATCAACAAGTTCAACGTCAGTAATATTGTATTCAATGAACGACTGATAATCTTTCTGATACCATTCTTTAAATGTCTCAAATGGATTTCCGTCTTTTCGTTCTCCTAATTCAACGAATGCAATATGATCCAACGTATAACGTTCTTGGTTCGTATAAGTGAACTTACGATACAAATCAAAGTAATCTAAAGCAGCAATGCCATAGATCGTATATATTTGATGTTTGCGGCCCATCTGATAAACTTCACGATCATGAACTCTACCCCAAGGAGAGAGAGCCTTGACAGACTCCTCATCAAATACTTTTGCAAGACGATTACACAGATAAGGAATATCAAAGAACTCTGTGTTCCAACCAGTGATAACGTCTGGCTCAATAACCGACCACTCATGAACAAACTTACGAAGCAAGTCAACCTCATCCCTACATTGAATGTAGGTTACATCATCACGATAGTTTTGAAACTCATGCAAGCCCCAAACCATAATTTTTTTGTTCTGATGATTTTTAAGAGTGATCGACAGAAGAGGCTCTTCTGCTTGTCTTGGATTTGGAAATCCATTTTCACACTCCACCTCAATGTCAATTGTGACAATACAGATTTTATCTTTGTCCCACGGCACATCATTAGGATACTCGTCACTGATGTAGCAATAAGCATACTGATTGTTGCCAAAGATTACATCTTGATTTTTACGACTGTCATACCAATCTTTTGCTTTTTCGATAGAAGCAAATTGATGTGGCTCTACATATCGTCCATCTAAGGTTTTGTAATTTGTAGGAGTTTGTACAAGATCGAACAGAGTCGGTGAATACCGAACTTTCTTCTTGATACGTTGACCATTTTCAACACCTCTGTAAAAGATAGTGTTGCCCCACTGAAGTACATTTGTATAGAAGTCCATTATCAGACTATAACACCTTTGTAGTTATTTGTCAAGAGACATTGGCGTAGTAATTAAATATTTTCTTTGTGGGTTTACCATGATATTTAAATCTCTCATGATTTTACGATTTAATAAAACATCTGTTCCCATTCTATCTCTGTTATCCAAGCCAAACATTACTTTTCCATAATTCGTTCCAGCGAACTCAAATTCTAATTCTACAATATACCTATCATCTTCACCACCGCCGGTAACAGATGTGTATTCACCAACAAGGTTTGTTGTTATGGTTTTATTATTGTTTTTAAAAGTAATTTTCTTTTCTTTTACTGATATATCCTCAGCATGAAGAACAGGATATTTGTAGTTGCCCGTGTCAAACTTTGCAGTCAATTGACCAAATGGCTTTATTTCTACAACCTCTTCCCATCCACATTCATTTGGAACAGTATATCTTAAATCTGGATTGTCGAAGTATGTCAAAACATCCTTTACAATATTTTTGTTGTTCACTTTTTCTATATTTTCTGTGCCAGGAGAGCTATTGATTTCTAGAATATATGGTGGTTTATTTTCTGGATCAGAGGATGGTATGAAGTCAACACCAGTGAATATACCACCGATTGCTTTTGCAGCAAGAATGCACTGTTCCAATTCTAATTCTGTTAAATTATATTTTTCAACATCTGCACCTTGAGAGGCATTACTTCTAAAGTCACCTTCAACGACTTTTCTTTTCATGGTCGCAATAACTTTACCACCAAGAACTAAGACCCTAACATCAAAATCTGTTTTGATATATTCTTGAATCAAAATATCTGTTTTACTATCTTGTTTGAACAGAAGTTGAACCAAAGAGTTTAGTGACCTCTCTGACTCGACAAACAACACACCAACACCTTTAGAGCCTCTAAGAGTTTTCAACACTATAGGAAATTTAGTATCAAGTTCCTCAAATGATTTTTCTATAGTTTCTTCATTAGGAACAAGAACAGTTTTTGGTTGAACAAGACCAAAATCTTTCAACCTAAGATATGACCTGTATTTGTCAGTTGCAACCTCTAAACACTCTCTACTATTAATAACACAATATCCAGCTCGTTGAAGTTGAGTTATTAAATCTAAATGACTGTCTCTTTCTGGGGTGCCACGCACAAATACAACTGTATCATTCGTGTGTATCTCAAACCCTTTATCATCATCTTGTTTATGTATAGTTCTAACACCGTCATTAAATACAGTATAAGTTCCATCCATAGGAACCACATAGTTTGGATACTTTAATTTATCTGCTTCTTCTTGCATCCTTTTTGCAGTGATTGCCTTTTCTCCAAGCTCATTGGATACCACCACAACACGAAAGCTATCGTTGTTTTGTTCTGTTATGAAAGACTTAAAGTTTTCCAAGATATTAGTCCCGTTTTTTACCAATGTTGTATTTTGTCTCAAGGGTCCAATCAGACTTTTCTTTATATGATATAACTTTAATTTGACTTAGAGGAGCGGCTGGTTCGGCCGTACCCAAAACCTCAACCAATCCCCAATCATCCAAAAGATTAACAATCGTATTTCTTCTTGCGATATCATTTTCTGATAAGTTCGTATCCTTACCGTCCAATGCAAACAGTTCTTTGAAATGAACAATATAATACTTACCTTGCTTATGTAAAATATGACAAGACTGATATAATTTTTTTTCTTTTCTTGAAGCAACTCCAATACGAGAAAGTGTTTCTCTGACCTTTAGAAAATCGTCTGGTTCTTTCAGACTAATCTCCAACATATCATTTTGTGTCCAACTAACTTGTTCCATGTTTTCCGCCTTTTCTCATTTTTTGTTTTATGGCAGAAATTTGTTCATCATCAAGTATATCAAGAGCGACCTTTGCTTTTTCATTGTTGTAGCCATAATACTCTTTCACATACTCTAGATCATCTAATTTCTTCGCCTTCGCCCAAGGACTAAATCTTTTTCTTGGTCGTAGACTATTTAGAAAAAAGTCAAATTGTAGTTTCTTATCTATATGTGGTAGTTGGTTAATCTCATTGACAAATAATATGGTATCTTGAAATGGCATGAGGCATTTGTTGACAACGAAAGGTGGATATTTCTTTTCCCACGTTTCATCCTCACTGTCCATCAAAGGTTCTTTTGTTTGGTTGATTGCGTTTAGATAATCTTTTAATTCATACATGTATCAAGCTCTACCACTATCAAAACCTATACCGCCATAAGCTTCTTCCATAGTCATTTCTCTATCAACCGTATCTCTCATATCCTCTTCATTGGCGTGATGCATCATCATTAATTCTTTCCGTAAACATGAATCAACGATTTCACCAAAAGAATGAGCTCTAGGTCTTGGCATAGTGCAGAACATGTAAACTAAAAGTTCTGCTCTTTCACCGATTAAATCTTTGACCTTTCGCCTGTCATTAGTTGTTTGGTGTTTGTAAGAATCTGTCCCATAGATAGAATGAAAAAGACCGGCATCTTGAACGTGATCAGGTGCGCCCATGTTTTTTAATTTATCCCTAACACCGACAAGATGCTCGAATAAACTTTGATTCTTGTGAGGCATACTTTCAGTTCCAGCCTCTTGGAGAAATTTAATTTTTGTAGAAGTCAAGTCTTTCATCACTTGGATCATCCTTCCAACACTTAAATACGATAACACTTCTCAACTTATAACAATCTATGTGAACGGGTTGAGCTTGATGTAATCTTTTGGCAGGGAAAACAATTAATCTGTTCCCTGTGTATGCAACATGTTTTTCTACATCACTGGTATCTTCATTCCAAATAGTAGTGCCACCGCCCCAATCCTTGCGCCAAGATAATAATGGATAATACATCATTGTAAAATCACCATCGTCAATATGCGGCCTTGGTTCTATCCCGTAAGTGTGAGCGTTGAAATAAATCCTACGAAATTTTTCGACACCATATTTTTTGTTGATTTCATATTTATTCACAATATGATCCCAAAATGGTAACAACCACTCAAAACCATTTTTTTCTATTTCATCTTTTGTATGTCCAGCTAAACGATGCCAGTGATATATAGGTTCAGATTTTTCTGATGTATGATAAAACTGCCACATAAACTCTTTGTCTGACATTATGGTATCAATAAGTTGAGAATCAACATCTGAGAAAACATTATCGTAAACATCAATTGTCATAGTAATCTAACCTTTTACTGTTCCCACCATCCTTACCAGTTTTATAGACAACAACATATCTTGCCTCTTTGCAAACTCTTGCAACAGGCTCGGGTCTATGCCAGTGCCATCCATCAAACATGACCAACCGATTTCCCTTATATGAAACGTGATTTAAAATTTCAAGTTTTTCTATATTCTCAACACCGTCGATATCTGGTTCCCAAATAGTTGTACCACCACCCCAGTTTTTATAGTCCCAGTTTAATTGTGGATAATATAGTAAGGTAAAGTTACCATTATCAGGATGAAGATGTGGAGCTTGACCATGCGTGTGAACATTAATGTAACAATCTATCATCTCTTCAATATTGAAATGTTCTTTCAAATTGCAGTTAACAAATAATTGCTCCCACAATTGAACACACCATTCATTGCCTGACTTGATCAAATCTTTTTCATTATGTCCAAACTTCTTAATCCAATGATAATTAGGACCTGATTTCGGTTCCCAATCTCCCCACTTTAATCCTTTTGGTAATTCTAAGGGATAATAATTAGTGGACATGGAGAGACTTTTGCCACCCCATTTATAACTACCACTCATAACAATATTTTCTATCGACCGGGCCCACTCTGGAGTCAACACATTATCCATAACATATACACTCATTTAAACTTACCTCGAGCCATAATCTCTGTCAAACAAGCGAGAGTGTTGATTTCTTGATCAGCAACAAATGCCGCCTTATACTGATACTCGCCGAGTATAACAACAACGTGGGGAAGACTAGAGCCATCCATATAATCGTACATAGTGTCGTAAAGAGAACGGAACAAACGAGTAGGATCGTTGTCAAGATTTTGAACAACCCATTCACGAACATTTGTAAACTCCTTGTTTTTCATAAATCCAATCAATTGATTCATGTTATTGGTTGAGATGTTTACAAGAACACCAGCATCTATCTTACCCGACACAGAGTATCTTTGCAGTTCGTTTAGAACTCTACGCCAATCAGGAAAATGTTTTTGTACAAGAGAAACTACAGCTCTTTTTTCACATTCAACATTTTCTTGTTTAAGAATATTTAGTGCCCTCAAAAAGAATTCACCTTGTAGTGTTTTCTCTTCATCTTTTGGGATTGCAAAGTCATAAGTTGGACACCGTGAGATAAGTGCTGGGATAATTCTATTCACATAATTGCATGTGAGAATAAATCCACAGTTTGCACTAAACTCTTCGATGAACCCACGCAATGCAGGCTGCGTTGATTGAGGATTGAGATAATCTGCCTCATCCAAAATCAGATATTTGCGACCACCATGTAATGACACAGTGGAAGCAAAGTTTTTGATCTTGGTTCTGAGAACATCAATACCAGACTCTTCAGAACCGTTGATCATCATATAGGTTAGACCCAACTCATCAAGCATTGCTTTTGCAGCAGTAGTCTTCCCGCAACCTGGCTTACCAGAAAATGTGACATTTGGAATATCACCAGACGACACAAATTCTGATAAGGTTGATTTTAATTGGTTTGGTAAAATGCACGATTGAACATCAGCTGGACGGTATTTCTCCACCCACAAAAATTCTTCCATAATATATAATCCCCTATCAACCGTAATTAGATTCTGGTTCAAGGGCGATAAAGTATTCAATGTCTACATTAGAATTTTTGAAGTTGCTGATGTTTTTTGATGATACACTCACATCATAAGTTCCCGGCAGAATTTTTAAATTCTCAACTTTGAACCAGAACTTATAATCAACGACTTCCGATCCTTTCTGCACAATAGGCAAAGAGTAATCATTGGCAGTATCATTCTTTTTGTCAGTGACTTTAAGACCACTAGAGTCAAGACACATATCAGGCGCACCGATAACTGCGGCAGCTTTAGTAACATCTGATAATTCTTCACTGGACAAAGAGAAGGTAATATCTGGATCAGGCATCGTGATTTCTTTTGTTAAAGTTGTCACCACTGAAGGGTCCGAATACCAGTATCGAGCTTTTCTTCCAGAACCTTCTTCACTCAAGACAACATAATCATCTTGAAAGTCTAAGTCTGGATTGTTAAACAAAGATAAAGTTGCGAGAAATTCGTTCAAATCATAGATGGCAACATCTTTCTCAAACGTCTCTTGAACATCTGCACTTGCAACAATATTCTTCATAGCACTCATAGTTGAAAGGTTAGACCCAACTTTAATCATCAAATTCTGATTAATAGTGGAATAATTTTTCAACACCGAGATAGTCGTATCACTTAGTTTCATTATCTAAATTCTCCATTTCGTTAACGTGTAATGCAATGATACCATAGTGTATCACTTTTAGCAAGTCCCTTCGGTTCTTACCATCTTTTTTTCCATACCGCTGTGCATACTTCATTATGTTACCGATACAGAAACCTTCACCATGACCACCGTCTATAATGAACTCTGTAGCTTGAAACTTGTTCTTACTATAGTGTTCATCATAGGTGGAGTCGATGTATTCCTTCAATTCGGTGAGGATTTTATCCTCACCGTATTTGTAACTAGGATTCTTTTGCTTTTTGCTCATCATATAAGCTTGCCTCACGATCTGACATATATTTCTTACGCTCATCATCACTGTCATGAACATTCCAGTTCATAGCAATGGAACGCCGCTCACCTTCACCAAAGAAAGGCATCACTTGATGTTTCAACCACTGTGGAAATACTAACATCACGCCTTCCATAGGTTTTACATAATCCTCTGTTTGAGGACGCAACTGCATAAGATCACGCATTGTGTTAGTACCCCAACACAAATGAGTCCAACCATCAACACCGCCGGAGGCATTATTGATACGAGGTACATCAGGTGTATCTTGAATGCATTGTGGAACTTTCAACCAAAGAAACCCAGACAATCCAGCCACAGTCTTTACACCGTGATCATGGAACGGATTGTAGTCACCAGCATATGCGTGGTTAGTCCAACACTGTGTTACTTCAGCCTTTGCATCTCTGCCCAAGTGTTGAAGATATGTTGTACCAATCTGATTGAATACAGTTTCTACTTGTTTACCTACTTCATTATCAAACGGAAAATCTAACTGTGCAGAACTTTCATCGTTCTTCAGCTGACCAACTAGACCAGATGCAAAGCTGTCGCTCTTAGGAATAATCTCCTCATCAATATGAGAATTAAGTTCATCAATAATCTCATCAGGAAACTCAATACGCATGATATTGAGAGCAAGAAGTGGACGCATTGCGATATTCAATCCACTGTTCGGGCCCTCTTCACCAGTAACTTCAGCATATTCTGGTGTGCCCTCTGGATATACGTTGCCGCCTGCGGTTCGTACTTTCTTTACTCCCTCTTCTGAATAGAAAATTTCATAATCTTTTGTAATCTCTGCTTCGTCTTCTTCTGCCATTTTATGTTCCTCACTGTTTGGATCAATCATTTTGTTGTATGTATCGACGGAGAAGACGCCTTTTTTGTTTGGCGATAATTCAACACGCCCATCGTCTGTCATGGCATCAATACCATAATCAGCGATGTTAATATCTTTTTGAACTAATTTACTTACCATATCGACTCCTCAATAATATATTAATCATATAGGATTGGGGGAATTTTGTCAATTCCCCCAGCCCATTTTATTTCACCTCAATAAGTCGAGGTTTCTTTTCCTCTGGAATAATGCGCTCCAAATCAATACGAAGCAGTCCATTTTCTAGAGATGCACCAGTGACAACAATATCGTCAGCCAGTGTAAATTTACGATCAAACCGACGATAAGAAATACCACGATGGTATGTATACTCATCTTCAGGCTCTGCCTTTTTGTCTGATCGAACCGATAGAGTATTCTCGGCTACTTCCACCTCAATATCGTCCTTACTAAAACCAGCAAGTGCGATTTCAATTGTATAGGTATAGTCACCCCCTTTTTGGATGTTGTAAGGTGGAAACCCTGAGCTCTGTACGTTATTTTGAACGTACTTCTGGAGCTGATCGAAGACCCGATCATATCCAACCGCATAGGGTGTAAGTTGATTGAAGTTGTCAAATAGACTTAGTGCTTTGCTTGTAACCATTTTATATCTCCTTTACTAAGCAAGATTATGTTTTGTATCCCCGAAGGCGATACGTTAAAGTGGTTGGTTTTTATGGAGAACCAACCGAAACTCCCTTCCAAGGACTTACGAATTGCCTTGTGTATTATATATAGTAGTTTTAGAACGGACTTACAACCCCCTCTTCAGTTTTTTCTTCAGTCTCTTCACTGGTCATTACACCAGCATCAACCTTAGTGTAGAGGTCAATGAAAGACTCTTTAGTATCTTCATCAAACCGAGCGACACACATCTCGATAGCGGTCATCTTGTCTTTGAAGATAGTGAAGGCTTTCACAATGTGATCCAACCGACGAGTCGAGATAATCTCATCAACACCACCATCATAGAAGGTCTTACGGATGACTTCAGCCCACGTTACGAGATTGGTGGCAAACTCTTCATCCACTTCACCGTATTTCTTCATGGACCCAACCACAATCTTTTTCTCGACAGCGGCAGTAGGATAGGGCTGTTCGACAGTGATGGCAAACCGCTCAAGGAACGCTTCGTTGAGGATGTTGGTTCCAATGAACCGACCATCTTCAGAACCCTTGCCCTTGGTGTTGGCAGTGGCAATCACGTTGAACCCATCTTTAGGAGTCACCCACTTGTTGACTTTCTTGAGGAACACACCCTTGCCCTCAAGAACAGGCTGGAGTGCCATCAACTTGTTTGAACCCAAGTCACATTCATCAAGGAGCAACGTGCAACCACGCTCCATCGCTTCGATGACAGGGCCGGGAACAAACTTGGTTTCACCGTTTACCAAACGGAAACCGCCGAGCAAATCATCCTCATCAGTCTCAATTGTGATGTTGAGCCGGATCAACTCTTTACCAAGTTCAGCGTGTAACTGCTCGACCATCAGAGTCTTACCATTACCAGACAAGCCGGTAATGAAGACAGGATAGAACATGCCGGACTTCACAATCTTTTTCAGATTGGAATAGTTGCCCCAAGGAACGAAGCCCTCAAACGAAGCAGGAACCAAGTTCTGTTTCTCCATATTGGAAGCAACAAGGTTCATGACCGTATCAACGGCAGGAGCCTCGACAGCGGCAACCGCATCAGCAACAAACGCAGGAACATCAAGTTCCGGCAACTTGAACTGATTGTACCCAACCTTACACGTTTTACGAAACCAAGTAGGAGATGGAACACCCGCCTTTTCAGCGGCATTCTTCGACATTGCCTTTGAGATGATGGCACCATTACCAAACATCTCAGCAGCAGTTTCCACAAACAACTTTTTGCGGGGAGTCAACTTGACAGACATATCAACCTCATTCACTGTTTTCATCATCATTATCTTATTCTCGCATATTTCACAGGGTTTGTCAACAATTATTTTCACTTTTTTCAAAGTTTTTTTTATGCGACCATCCCCACAAACTTGTTGAGAAGCACTCGACTCTGGATGCGTCCCTTGTTGGACTTCGCAAAGGCAGTCTTGAGTTTACCCTTGGAAGCACCTACCAACTTGTCATCCAAACCATCATTCTCGACGGCAAGAGCCGCACCGCCGGGCAGAATGTAATACTGGTCATAACCCTTGGACTCCAGCACCACAACCTTGTTTTTACGCATCTCGACCATGGCAGCATCAACTTTAGTAGTGCCACCCATCAAAATATAACTCCAAGTGTTACGACTAACGGCACCCTTGCGTCCAGAACCAGCAAGGAAGAAACCCACGACATTCATACCCGGCACTCGGCCTTTGAGAGCCTTGAGAAGAGTATCAGTGATATCATTGTTATAATCACCAAACTCATACCGCTTGTTGGTAACAGGGTCAATCAAAAGATTTTCTCTACGGAAACCTTGGTAGAAATCACCGTAAGCATTGTTATCCTTGACACCCGGCAAACTATTACTAGCACCATCGGTCAGGAAAATCGTGTTGATCTTCTGAACACCAGCCGCTTTCTTGTATTTCGGCAGGAAGTCCATCAACACAACAATAGCATCATCCAGAGGTGTTCCACCCAAGGAATATTGTGAAGGCGGGTTTATAGGATAACCAGTGGTGTACCAATCCTCATATGTCCGATTGTATCGCTTACCAATCATCCAGAGATAGTGCATCATCTTTTCCTCTTCGGCAGCACTCAT
>JAAOEI010000802.1_pt1 | contig 11830 bp, 25 predicted proteins | sample 7059261 | NCBI WGS metagenome assembly JAAOEI01 (sample SAMN14008812, study PRJNA610033) | viral metagenome | isolation source: viral particles filtered from seawater | place: China: Hangzhou Bay, Yangshan Deep Water Harbour | collected 2017-10-31
GCGTGCGCGCTCGCAGATCGGCTAAAAATCGTAAAGATCGTTCCGGCCTTGTTATGGCCCACGCAAGAATCACGCTGAATGCATAGCCGTGCGGCTGTGGCTTACGCGGCGGGCCTTAGACACGCCCAGATACCGCGTGCGCCTCGGCGTGCGCCTGCGCGCATAATGCGTACGCGCAAGCTTATCTCTTAGCCGCTAAGCGTAGCATCGTAAGCGTCCAAGGGATCCATATCAGCAATCGGGCGCTGTCGATACGGTTAGGGTTGCCACCTGGCAGGCTTTCCAGAACAGCTACGGTTATTACCACGGCCATTGTAATCGCCCACACAATGCCGATGCCTTTCCAATCCAAATTCATAGCAAGTCCTCATCCAGCTTCCGCCAAGCAACCGCGCGCCGCAACGGCTCCAACGGCTCCAAGGGCAATCGGGCGCAGCCCGCGAACCGCGCGCCGCAACGGCTCCAACGGCTCCAACGGCTCCAACGGCTCCAAGGGCAATCGGGCGCTGTCGATACGGTTAGGGTTGCCATTGTAATCGCCCACACAATGTCATAGCAAGTCCTCATCCAGCTCTCTGTTTAGCAGTCCGCCAAGCGGCAAGCGCAGCTCGCGAACCGCGCGCCGCAAAGCCTCTTCGTCGTGCAGCGCCTTGCGCAACAGCATACGGACCAATTCACTTTGGTAAAGCTCGGCCTTGGCGGCAATGCGCGCTACCTTTTCCTTGTCTGCTCGCGACACATACACCACCAGCTTTTGGCGGTCGGTCATGATCTTATGTGCAGGCATATTCCACCCCGTCAGCTAATCCTTTCCGGTTACAATAGCCCAATAATTCCCTATTTCTTTCATTTTCTACGAAAATAGCTAGACATCCTGCGATACAGTGCTCATAGTGTACACACCTTCGCAACCCCGCGACACTGCGCCAGCATACGTCGCTTTTGTCCGCCGAATGTATGTTATGTATAACACCACAAAACCGGAGCCGCTGAATCATGGATGAAGCTGTATACACGCCACCGCTACTGATTACCCGCCGCAGGGCTGCTGCAATGCTTGGATGCGATGCCAAGACGTTGCGGCACATGATCCGGGCAGGCACCATTCCCGCTGTCGCAGGCACCAAAATGCTGCGGCGATTCGACGTGGAGGCGTTTGCTTCCTCCCCCGTTTCTCCCAGCGACAGCAATGGCTGATCGCTACCAACGCAACACCAACCGGAGCCGACCAATGCCGAAGCCGCTAGCTCTCGCAGTGTTCACCGCTGCAGTTATGCTGATTGCCTTGCTTGCAATCAGCGTCGTCCACCACCACAACCCCAAGCCAGAGCCCCCGCCCCCCCCGCGTTTTTCTGCTTCGAAGACCTTCCCGGACGGTAGCAGCGTGACCGCGGTTCTGTTGACCACTGAAGACTCGCTGTTTGTTTGGCGGAAGCCGGACGGCACGATCGACTACACCGAGGTCCGCCCTCTGCGGAAGGTGGCGCCGTGAACGAGGAAGAAGTAAACAAACGCCTCGGCTCGCTTCTGGACGCGATGCCCCCCAAGGCACGGGTGGCCATGCTGGGGTTGCTTGTAGCGACGCTGCCTGCCGAGCAGCGCGACCAGGTCAACGAGTGCCAACGGCGCATTTCTGCGCTCGTGGAAGAGTACGGGGGCATGGGGCAGGTGGCGCTGTCGATGGCTATTGCGGAGCTGGCTACGAAGGGGGCTACGAAGTGAAGGGCAAGTACTCCGGAAGGCACCGTAGGCAGAAGGCCAAAGAGGCCCAGCTGCGCGAGCAGATCCAGCGGGAGCGCTTGGAACACTCCCGGGAACTGCACAACCACTCCGAGGGCGATTCAGCGGCCGCTCTTGCAGCTGAGGCCAGCGCGGCACTTGCAGCGCTGCGAGCGGAGGCGGCAGCCAGGCGCGCCCAGTGCATGCTGTACTTCACCTCGGTCTGTGCCGTTGTCACGATCGCAGCCCACCTGCTGTTCTACTTCACCACCAAATAAAGGGGATCACATGACCACCGAACTGACCACCCAACAAACAGCGCTGGCGTTGCCGGCGGAAATCGCAACCATGGCCAAGAACCTGGACGAGGCGGCAGTCCTCCTGGCCGGTAATGCCAACGCCGAAGATGGGCCGTTCTCCACTGGGCTCAAGACCGCCATGGCCATGGGCTTGATCGAGGCGAGCCTTACGGACGAGATCATGCAGCAGTGGATCATGCCACTGTATGGCAAGTCCACGGGCTTCCTTGCGGACAGGCCTGCAAAGCCGCGCAAGAATAAGCGGCTCACGGAGGAAGAGATGCGCCCATACGCGCTGCCAATTGTGCGTACTGCCGTGATCAGCCACATGGCCAAGGGCGGCCTCCTGACTGGCAACGAGCTCAATATTCTGGCACAGCGCGACTACCAGACCAAGGCGTTCTTTTTTCGACGCCTGGACGAGATTCTTGGCGCGGGTAAGTGGCGCCTGGTGCACGAGTTGCCCCGGATGATCAAGGAGCAGAAGACCAACAGCGACGGCGGCAGCTGGCAGGCCATTGTGGGCTCTATCGCCAAGACCACAGTCACGTGGACAGCCGGCGGCCAGGACTACCACCAGGAGCTGGAGTTCGCCATTAAGGCGGACGGCTATTCGAGCTCCGAGCAGATCTTGGGCAAGGCAGATCGCAAGGCCGCGGCATGGCTATTCCAGCGCGTGACTGGGCTGCACGTCATTGATGGAGACGTACAGGATCAGGAGCCTCGCGTAGTCGAAGGCCGCGTGGTCGATCCGGTGGATGAAGCCGCGGGCGACGAGCCCGACCCTCCGCAGCGCCGGGAAGAGTTCCAGCAACCGGCCAAGCCACAACCAGCGGCGGCTGAGCCTGAGAACAAGACGGAAGTCCAGCCCGAGCTCGAGCAGCAGCAGCAGCAGCAGCAGCCGGACTGCGACTCACAGCCCAGGATCATCCAGCCCCCGTGTACCCGACAAGTGCTCGAGCAGGTCGAAACCAAGGGCCAGCGGGTTCACCCGTCGAGGCTCAGCGAGGTGTTGGCCACGATTCAGCTGTCCGAGGATCATGCAGTCCGGTACCTGCGGGCGTGCGGGTGGCTGCAGGAGAGCCAGGAGCTGGCAGACCTGCACCCGAAATGCAAGCGCTGGGTGATCGATAACCAGGCGGGCTTCCGCATGGCCTATGATACGGCAGTTGGGCAGGCAAGCGATGAAGCCTGAGCCCGATCCGCATGGCATAGACGTCTGCTTTGCCGGCCTACGGGAAAAGCACGACGCATGCATACTGGCCTCGGCGTGCATGAAGCACCGGCGGCTGCAGCCTGCCGGCGAAGTGGAAGCCCGGTACCTCCGGGTCCACATCGCCGGGCAGCACACCGGGTACACCTGCGAACAGCTTGAAGAGGCACCGCTGCCCAAGGCGTAAACAACTGTCCACTAGCGCGGGTGGTCACCTGGGGCACGCGTCGCGCCGGCAGAGAGGCCGGCACCACTTTTCAACGGGGAAGGAATCATGCAAACAGACCAACACCGGCTGAGCTACAGCCAGCTATCCAAGTGGATGGAGTGCGAAGCGGCTGCCTATGCCGAATACGTCACAAAGACCTGGCAGCAGACCGACCGCACGGCGTTTATGCTCGGCCGCTACTTCGAGGCCGTCCTGTTTGGCGACCTGCAGTCTGCAGAACTCGAGCTGCAGCGAGACATCCAGGCGGACGCCCGCGTGCTGACGCAGAAGCGCGGTGCAGCAACCGCGGACCGTCTTGCGGCCGAAGCTGCTGTGGTGCGGGCCCGGGCGCAGCCGGCGCTTGTTGCCTATCTTGAGGGCGACCACTGGGCCGAGATGTCCTGCACAATCCACGGCGTGCGCTTTAAGTGCATTTTAGACGTGTTGCACCTCGAGCGGGGACGGATCGTGGACGTGAAGTACGTCAAGGATCTCAATCGTACCTGGTGCGAAAGGGATGGCCGAAACGTGAAGCTGCCGTGGTGGCGGGCCTGGGGCTACGAGAAGCAGCAGGCAATCTACCGCGAGGCGGTGCTGCAGACGCATGGCGTGGCGTGTGATACGTACCTGCTGCCAGTGACAAAGCAGAAGCCGGCCGATTACGATCTTTTGGGGCCATTTGGGCCGCCGGGACAACTCGAGCGGATTCTGGATGACCTTGCGGAGCCAATCGCCCGCGCTATCGAGCTGAAGGAGCAGAAAGACGAGCCAATCCGCTGCGAGAAGTCCAGCTGCGACTATTGCCGCGAGACGCGCTTTATCTCTGGGCCGATGGAGGTGCGCTTGTGATTGGCGAGAAAGAGCTGGTTTGCCTGGGTGCTCGGCTGGGCCACGTCTGCAGCGTGCGAAAGAGCTGCCAGCACTATCAGCGGCTCCGCGAGCCTGTCGGGAACGGGATGCGGCTGTTTCAGCTGCCGGAACTGGGCGAAGATTGCCGGCACTACGCACCAATCAACGCGGGGCTCTCTGGTGCAGCCCCTGGTTATTCAGACGAGGTGGTGCCGTGAGCAAGCAGACACACGAGATCTGGTGCCCGATCTGCCGGAAGATGCAGGCGCCACGCTGGCGGGACTACAAGACGATCATCTGCTCTGTGTGTGGCACAGAGTGCAACCCGACAACCTGCAGGAAACTGAAGCGATGAAAGACAGCAAGATTGAGTGGACGGACCACACGTTTAATCCGTGGTGGGGGTGCGTGAAAGTGAGCGACAAGGGCGGCAAATGACTGTGGCAGACCTCCTCAAACTGGCCAGACCATACGCCGAACAGCGTAGCGCTACAGATGCAGACCAGGAACGGATCCTGGGCTTAGTAATGGACTTTGTCGGCCACGTAGACGAGGTCGTAAACGAGACACCAGAAGAGCGGAAACGGCGCTTGGCGCGAGAACGCCAACAGCGTCGGCGCAAGGGGGGCATGTCACGCTCTTGTCACGCTGATGGCACCTCCACAGGCGAGAGCCTGTCACGCTCTGTCACGTTTTGTCACGCTGAGGCGGCCAAAGCCGCCGAAGCAGCCCAAAACCAGACGAGCCATGTCACGCTATGTCACGCTGAGGCTCCCCCCACAGGCGAGAGCCTGTCACGCATCTGTCACGCTGAGGGCGATTCTGATGAGTTCGGCGATATCCCCCCTTTCTCCCCGGACCCCTCTATCCCCCCTTATAATTCCCCCCATAAACCCCCTAAGCTATCGCTTACCCCCACCGAAGCACCGGCAACGGAAAAGCCGAAAAAGAAGCGAGGTCGGACGAAGGTCGCGGATGGCGGATTCCACTTGTGGACACCGGACGAGTTTCGGCAGCGGGCTCGGGCGGCCAACGATCGGCGCAAGGCACCTTTGCCAGGACCAATCCTGCAGGGCTTCTGCGAGTTTTGGCTAGCTCCGACCAAGCAAGGGTTTGCCAAGTTCAGCGATTGCAGCAGCTGGAGCATGCCGGGACGGCTGTCGACCTGGTATAGCAACGCCGTCAAGCGCGGCGAGATCCAGGCCGTCGGCGGCAGCAATGACCTACCAGACGACTTTTTCAGCTGAGGCAGAACCATGGCAGACGAAACCAAACCAGACCCCGTGCGGCAGAACCTGCAGCGCTTTGTGAATATCACCAGCCAGGCCTACTGCGAAGCCATGGGCCTGCACGGCATCAGCTACCGGGACCGCTGCCGGATCGATGAGACGGCAAAGGACCTGATGCGCAAACGAACCCTTGAAATACTGAGAGGCTAACATGAGCAATGGTGTAATCGAAGAAGTTGACCAGGCCGCGGCGATCTACGACGCCAGTTTCAGCAGCGGGCTGAGCAAGGGCGCACAGCGCTACCTGGCGGTCTGGATGAGCAAGAACAAGCCGGTCTATGCGGAGCGCTGGAAGCGGGCGATTACGTCGTTTCGGCGTGCCTACGCCAAGCCCCCGATCATGGACGTCTGCGAGTTGTACTGCAAGCTGCAGGCCAATGCCGAGCGGACCCGGAACCGCGAGTACTGCGAGCACTGCCACAACATGGGGCACGGGGTTTATCTGCGCGTGACCGTGGGCAAGCGAGCGCTACCAGTGCGCCGTGACGGCACCTATGCCGTCGAGCGTGAGGGCATGTGGCGCTACGAGAAGGTCACTGCAGATCACAGCATCAGCCAGGGGCTGGTGCCCTGCACGTGCCCCCAGGGGAAAGAGGCACGCCAGGAGAGCAAGATGTCGACCGGCGTCATTGACTACCTGCAGCGCCATTGCTGGCTCAAGATGGAAGACGCCAACCGGCTGGAGGATTCGCTGTTTGCCGAGGCCCGGGCCGCGAACCTCGTGGAGTTCGACAAGCGCGGCAGCGAGAAGCGGCCCGAGCAGGCGATTCCGTTCCTGGATCCACACCAGGCACAGGACGCAGCGCAGCAGCTGGAGGCGGCCCGATGACACCGGCGCGGCTGACAGAGTACGAGCGCTGCCTGCTGGCGAAGCTGCAGCGCGAGGGGCGCATGGACGCCAAGGCCCTGGGGATCGGGCAGCAAGGCGCGTTGCACCGACTCGCCCGCAAGGGCTGCTGCATCGAGCACGGCAGCCAGCGGTACAACGCCTACCGCTACTGGACCTACAGCAAAGATAACGCGGAGGTCAGCCATGAGCGATAGCGAGTTGGCTGCACCTCCTTGTTATGCCAGCCCTTGCGAGGCAGCATTCTGCGGGCACGGACGCCCGCTCGCTCGGGCCAAGGTGTCTGGCGTAAAATGTTGCACTGGCTGCTACCATAGTCTGGACGGGATTAAGCGCCTTGGCGGCAACATTGATTGGTTGATCAGCCATCGAATGGTAGTGATGCCCTCGAACAATAGCGGCATCCGCATCGGCAGACTTTGGGGGCGCCATGGCGACCGCATTGCATGGCTGCTTGGCCCTGGCGGCTGGCGATGCCCTCCGGTTGGCCTTCCGTTTGCCCTGGACAATGGCGCATTCGGGGCATGGTCCAAGGGGCAAGAGTGGTCCGCGGAGGGCTGGCTAACACTAATGACCACCGTGGGCAAACACGGACTTACGCCGGAATGGGCACTGGTGCCAGATGTAGTTGCGTCGAAAAGTGGAACTCTGGCAGCATGGGAAAGATGGTCGCCAGAGGTGTTTCGGCGCGGCTGGCGCGCTGCCTTTGCAGTGCAGGATGGCATGACCCCTGAAGATGTACCCCCAGAAGCTGACATCATATTCGTCGGCGGCACCACTGACTGGAAATGGAAAACCCTCCCAATCTGGACAAAGAATTTTTCGCGTGTCCATGTCGGCAGAGTGAATAGCGAGCGGCTGCTGTGGATGGCTCACGACTGCCGAGCTGTGTCATGCGATGGGACTGGGTGGGGACGTGGCGACAAAAAGCAATTTCGCGGGCTGCAGCGATACCTGGAGCAATCCAGCTCGGGAACGCGACAGCAGCCCCTACTTCAACTGCATAACGCGGGCATCTCCCGCTTGTCGGGAGCATGCCCTGGTTGTCAATCGGAGGATTCGAAATGAACTTGCAAGGGCTATACGCCCACACGCAAAAAATGCTCAATGACAACGAATTGAGCGTTCAGGACAAATGCTCTTTACTGGAGGAATGGAGAAGGAAAACTGAGGCGAAAATCGGCACCACGATTCTATCTTCAGCCGGTATCAAGGACGCGCAAGAATTTCTTGCGTACCTCTCACTTAGGGCGTCTGCTTTTGATAACGCCAGCGTCTGCTCGAATGAGCAGCACGCGGTTGTTAGCGATTCGGAGGATTCGCTGTGACCCTAAGCACCCTAAGCATGCGCCAAGAAATGGCCATATGGGCGACTGGGCGTTGCCGCTGTCCGCATTGCGGCAGATTTCGCAAGCCCGCGGACTTCCCCGAACAGCCCGCCCGCCACAACTTCGCCGGGCCGGGCTTCGTCGGGTCAATGAGTGTGCCGCCGCAGTGCTCCAATTGCCTATCAGATAACGCCGCCGTCTGCGCGAATGCGCAGCACGGCGTGGTTGTCGAAACATCAAACATGGAGGACGAGTGATGCTTACATGGGCTCTCGTATCGCTAGTCAAGGCTGGGGCGAGCATAAACGCGATGATATTCGCCTTGGCGATGCTGGGCGATCTTACAATGTGGTGTGTAGCGTGGCTATGTATCGCGGAGTCGTTCAGATCGAGAAAGCCCGCAGATAACGCCAGCGTCTGCCACGAGCGCAGCGAGCTGGCAGCACGCAATGGTTATGCACCTGAGGAACTGCCCGTTTCCGATGATGCACACACAACTCACGGGCAAGGAGATAGGTGATGGATCAAAAGACCCTTCACAATTCGGACATCAGCGGCGCTCGCAAGAACGTCAAGGACATCAAGGTCGTCGGCAACGATTCGCCGCTCTCCTGCCCATTCTGCCGATCAAAACGCCTGCATGTACCATTCGAGGGATCTGGCTATTTCGTAGAATGCAAAGATTGCGGGGCCACTGGCCCGGATGATTCCGAAGCACAAGACCCGGATGCAGATTATTTCGCCGCGGTTCGCGCATGGAATACCCGCTCAGCTAACGCAGAAATCAGGGGCATGTGCCCCAAGGAGAAAGACCATGAGTAGCACAAAAAACGCCAGCGGGGCACATGTCCCCTGCATTGATTTGTTGTGCTTGACGGTGCGACAGCCGTGGGCGTGGTTGATCGTCCACGCCGGAAAGGACATCGAAAACCGCAACTGGCCGACGCGCGTTCGGGGACGAGTGCTGATCCACGCTGCCAAGGGCATGACGCTGGGCGAATACAACGACGCCTGGTGGTGGGCACACGAGAAGTGCGGCGTCGAGCCACCACACCAGGACACGTTGCAGCGGGGCGGCATCATCGGCAGCGTCGAGATCGTGGACTGCGTAAGCCGGTCGGACTCGCCGTGGTTCATGGGTCGATTCGGGTTTGTCCTGCGGAATCCGCAACCGTTGCCGTTCGAACCGTGCCGGGGCGCGCTGGGATTCTGGAAGCACAACCACTGCGTATCAGAACGAGAATCACCGGCGCACGAATGCGCCACAACCGCAACCATGACACAAAGGGATCAGTCATGAAAGCAAGCAAAGAGCTGGTGGAAGCCGGCATAACCAACGCCCTGGGCTCGCTCCGGGACGAACTGCACGAGAAGGCGCAAGACATCGCCAACTCGATCAACCAGAAGGCCGAGGCCATCGACGGGGGCGCCTTCAAGTTCCCGGTCTCGTGCGGGATCACGTTCGCGGTCAGCGACAGCGGCAAGCTGTCGGTGAAGGGCCGCGGCAACTTCGGCGTGCGCGTCAAAGTGGAGACCATCGAGTGCCCGCTGGACGATCACCCCACCCTGCCCCTCAACGGTGAATCAGCAGCCGCGGGTGCTGACGATGAATAGGACGCCTATCATCTTCGGCATGCCGGTCTTCGATCGGTTCACCTCGGCAGGCCATGGGCATGTCTGGGGCATCTCACTGGATCACGAAGGGCGCCTGCAGGTGCTGGTTATGCCTGCCAATCATGATCTGGCAATCCGCCACCCGCACGGCGTGTGGTTCGACGCGTCGCGGCTTCGTACTGGCGCAGCAGATGACACCCACGCGACTCCTTCCCAGATTCCGTCGCAGTGTGTTTTGCATTTGCTGGACGAATCCGAAGGCGAGTTGCTGCAGAAGCTGCGCAATGCGAGCAAGCTGGGCGCGTCGTACCGCTCAGAGCTGGGCGAATACGGCACAGCCATGGAAGTCGTAATCTACCAGACTTGCCCGCAGCCGTCTGTCAGGCTGGTGCCGCCTGCCGTCCGCGATGGACATAAAGAGGTCTGGCGAGCGCCTTACCTCCTGACGTTGCTCGACGATCACGACGCCTTGCCCGAACCCCCTGCACCAGCAGCAAAGGAGGGCTGAGCGATGCCTTGGATCCACCTACAACTGACGGGCACGCCGGCGCCGGGTGGGTCCAAGGATGCCAAAGCCATTCGGCTGGGTAAAGACGGGCGCCGCGATCCAGCTAAGCTGGCGCGCTATCCCAAGTGTTGCCAGGCGTGTGGCTTCACTGGCGTGGTGACCGTCCGCGACGCGGCCGGCAAGGGCAACAAGCTGTGGCGGGCGGCCTGCGAAATGCAGGCGCGCAGTCAGCTCGTTGCGCTCAAGCGGCAGCACCCGGACGTCTTTCCACTGGCGCAGGTGTGCGCGGTAGACGTGCTGCTGGTGATGCCGCGGCCCAAGTCACACCGCCGGGCCAATGGCGAGCTGCGAGACAGCGCCAGCGACTACCACGAGAACGTTCCGGACGCGACCAAGTTGTGGCGCAGCACCGAGGACGCACTCACCGGGATTGTCTGGGCCGATGACAAGCGGATCATCGACCAGCAGGTGACCAAGACCTGGGACGATCGCGCAGACGCCGGCGCCTACCTTACCGTGTACTGGGGCGACGAAGTAGCAGACCGCGTTGCGTCCGCACTCGCTGCCCATGGCATTTCTGACCCCTTACCCCTATTCGGAGCCGACCAATGATAGCCGACCAACCCAACCCCTACGAGACGCTGGGCGTAAGCCCAGGCGCCACACCGGAAGAGTGCCGCCAGCAATACCGCAAGCTGGCAAAAGAGCACCACCCGGACCGCGGCGGAGATCCCGCGCACATGGCCCAGCTTTCTGCCGCCATCGACCAGATCGAGAACCCCAAGAAGGTCGACGACGCCAACGCCGTCCAGATCCTGAGCAGCATGTTTGCCGCGGTGATCAAGCAAGGGCACAATGACTTGGTGAAGGCTGTACAGCGCCAATTGTCCAGCGAGATCAACAAGCAAGACAGCCAGCTGAGCAAGCTGCAGGAGACCGCGGCGGAACTGAGCGCCCATCAGGACCGCGTCCGGGGCGAAAGCCAAATCTTGCGGCAGGCGCTTGCGAACGAAGTAGCCGCCACCGCTGCAGCTGAGCTGCGCGCCGTGCGGCTGCGCGCGTGCTTTGTGCGTGCCCGCGAAATCGTTGCCGACTACGGCTATGAAAGGCCCGACCCGGCGATGTACAGCCACAAGGTGGTTCATACGTTTCTCAGTGATTCGCTCAACAACTACCATAAGTACGTGCCTTGACAAATGTCGGGGCCCGCACACAACAACAGGAGGCACACCATGCCACAGCAGAAGATTAAGCTGGACCCGCGCAACGCCCGGGTCCATCCAGAAGACAACCAAGAGGTGATCCACACCAGCCTGTCCGAGCTCGGCGCCGGGCGCTCCATCGTCATCGATGCCGACGGGGAGATAATCGGCGGCAATGGCGTCTGGGAGCAGGCCCAAAAGCTCGGGCTCCGGACCAAGGTGGTCAAGACCACCGGCGATCAGCTCGTGGTAGTGCAGCGGACGGATCTCAAGCCGGACGATCCACGCCGAAAGGCTCTGGCGCTTGCCGACAATCGCAGCTCCGACCTGTCCGACTGGGACGAGGATGCCCTGCGCCAGATTGCGGCCGAAGTCGCGGAAGCGGAAGACTTCGGCCTGAGCCTCGATGCCCTTGCCCTGGGGGAGGACGACCTGGCCGCACTGTTTGACGACGACGACGACGGCGGATCGGGCGGCGGTGGCTCTGGCGGTGGCGGCACAGATCCCGTGATTGAGTCCTGGGAGATCGTCGTCACCTGCACAGGCGAAGAGCAGCAGCTGGAATTGCTCGAGCGCCTGAACGGCGAGGGCTACAAAGTCCGGAGCCTGTTCTGATGAAAACGACAATACGCCGGGAGGTCGCAGTAAAGCGCAGCGGTCGGGTCATGCAACTGGAGGGCCTGTTCGACGTGCCCCCGAGCGAGCAAAGCGTCAAGGAATGGGAAGTAGACCTGCCCATCGAAGATCGCGAGTG
>JAAOEI010000803.1_pt1 | contig 11819 bp, 13 predicted proteins | sample 7059261 | NCBI WGS metagenome assembly JAAOEI01 (sample SAMN14008812, study PRJNA610033) | viral metagenome | isolation source: viral particles filtered from seawater | place: China: Hangzhou Bay, Yangshan Deep Water Harbour | collected 2017-10-31
GCGGGCGTGTATATCCTCGGGCGTTAATCGCCGTTGGGGTTTTTGGTCCATGCGATCAATCCAATAATTGAAAAGTACACGTTGCCGTTGCTTCGCACTCACCGTTGGGTTGGCATTGCGGCGCGGTCCAATTTTTGAATTCTTGGCAGGGGTACCTAACGGACCCGTCATAACCACACGCACTTAACAATACGGCTAGTCCTCCGATGATTACCCATTTGACCAATTACCGCCCCAATGGGTCTTTAGGGTTAAGGTAACGGTATGCCACCGGTAACACGGCGGCCAATCCGGCGTTCAATACCAATTTCCAATCGGTCACGCCTCCCATGTAACACGCAATGGCCGCGGCGGCAAATGAACGGAACCATGACCCGGCAATTTGTGTGGCAATCTTTTTTTGATGTCTATTCATTGTCTAACCCCAATTCTTTAATCAATGCGGTGGCCTCGGCTGGTCCACACGCCATTTCAAAATGCATATCATCGGCGCGTTTGATAAATGTGTAACCACCTTTGATGTTGTATTTATCGCATAACACATCCAAAACATCTCGTTGGTCGCTTGTAAATGTATTGCGTTTCCCCAATGGATGTTTGGTCGCGTTTAAATCAATTGCCGTGCCGGATGCGTGATTACTTAAACCGGTCGTTTGTCCCCTAATGGGTCGGTATGCATAACCCCAATCATCTAAGGAACCTTCATCAATGGGTTCAACTAGCTTGTGAAAATCGGCGGCAAATGCAACCAACAATGGCGCACACCGTTGTGCCACGCGCAATTTAATGTTTGTTCCCGGCACCGGGTATGACTTCACCTTTATGACGTTTGGGTCTTTATTTGCTGGCCAACCGTTTTGGGATTTCTCCATCACAATGCGGCAATTTCATCCTCGGTTAGTCCCAATGCCGCTAATTTTGCCAATGCGGATTGCCTTGCATTTTCTTTTTCTAATTTTTGTATTTTCTCCGCTTTTATTTCCGCTTCCACCGCTTCAAAATGTGCAATTTCGGCTTCGTTCATGTCGCGCTCGATAATTTCATTTGTTTCCACATTATGAATAACAATTTTATGAATAGTCATTATTTCACCCCGTACAAGACATAGGTTCCGCCGTTCCACGGGCTATTTTCTGGAATCATTGTAATTGTAGAAATTGCAGAATTAGAATTGAAAACCATGTGGTCTTGCTGGATTCTATAATTGGTAGGTGAACTTGCGGCCGCATTCACCGCATAAATTGTTGCTTGTACGCCTTTTCTCGTGGATGAATTTGCATAATCCCTAAAATAAAACTCAATGCTTGCAAATGATGCATAACTTCCGGTGCCCAAATTGTAGGCATAATCCACGGTGGATGTGCTCCACGTGGTTGAACCTCCGGTGGTCCACCCGGAATAATTAGAACCGGTGTTGCTATTCAATTCCAATCGCATTGAACCATAATTTGGGTTGCCGTAAGGATTGCGCAAAATTAATTTCAAATCAATATAACTACTACTAATGGTACTTAAAACGACACTTGAACCCGATAATGAACCGGATGCCAATTCGGTAAATCCACCAGCGGCAACCGTGGACCATTTTAAACCCGTTGCGGTTGTACTATCAGCCGTGAGGACTTGATTATTAGTCCCTACCGCCAAACGGCTAAATGCATCCGCGCCCGTTCCCGCGATTAAATCACCTTTGGCATCAATGGCCGTTGCCATGCTATTAGTAATAGTTACATCTCCTGAGGTGCCACCACCACTAATTCCGGTGCCGGCGGTTACGCCGGTTATATCCCCACCGCCATAACTTACCCATGCCGCGCCATCATAAATTTCCAATGAATTGGTGTCTTTCAAAAATGAAACGTTGCCTTCTTGCGGGCTAGTAACGGCCGCGGTTCGCGCGGCAGAATTGGCAAATGTCCAAACGCCTTGCATTAAATAACCGTTTGTATCCGCGGCGGTCAATACATCGCCGGTGTTAAACGTTTTAAACCCTAGTGGTGCGGCCATAATTTCCTCCCCTAATATCCTAACTTAGAAACGTCTAATTCCCCGTAACCCAACGTGTTGTTCAAAATAAAACTATCAATTATGGGTTCTTGGGTACTAAAGGTTGTGCGCCATGAATTGGGCGTGATGGAATGGGCAATGCCAAATATCTGCAACGTTTTGGTTAAATTGGTGGCGTTGGGTTGGGCTTGCGTTACCGTGATGGGGTCAAAAAAATCCAAATCTAGGGCCGCGGCAATTCCGGCGGCATAATTAGGCGTGTATAAATCTAATGTAATTGAATCGCAACGCACCGTGGTTTCCGCACGGCTGGCCACATAGGCTTGCGCGTAATTCAGGGCCTCGGTTGTTGTTTCCATTAATAAATTTTGTTGGTTGTATGAGTGCAAAAAGTATTGGTCTATTGAGGTTTGATTTTCTGCCGTTTGTTTGGCCAATCCAATTGCGGTGATGTTGGCTTGATTAAAAATCAAATCATCGTTTAAAACCCATTGGGCGTTGGTGTATTGAATGTCCGTCCCGGTATCATCAAATGCGGTTGGGGTGCCTCCCACGCTGGTTTGCGTAAATTGCCGGTCCCTAAAAACCGCGTTGCCCTGCACATCGGCGTACATGGCCCCATATTCGCTTAATTGGCACACAATTAATGCATTTAATGCGCTTTGAATATCACTTGGCGTTAATTGCAATGTGGTCAATCCCGCATCAATGTCCCGCATTGAATTGGGCCAATTGATTGCATCCAAAATTTTGTTTACGCGCGCACCAGATAATTCTCCCGCGGTTTGTCCGGTGACCCCGGCAATTTGGCTTAGGTTCCATAAATTCATTGCATCCACGGCGGTTATGGTGGTGTAGGAAACCTCACCGGTTAAACGGGCTTGCGTGTATTGGTATCCGGTGGTGTAACCGCTAAATAAATAACGCAATGTGCCGGATGTGGCCATGACTTGAATTTTGCGCAACGGTTGCAATGGATAGTAGGGCGAGGCGGTGTTTTGGGGGTTCCATAATCCCGACTCGTCCCGCAAACGCACGGTTAGGGTGCCCGCTTGGAATTGGTCGGCCAATGGGTTGCGGCCGCGCCTAATCTCCACACTTTGTATTTGGTCTGAAATATCTACAACAACCGATTGAGCATCGCCCAATGCATCCAAATCCAAAATGCCGGTGCCCAAAACTATTGTGTTGGCAAAACTTGCCCCGGATGAAAAATTGACCTCAACTTTGAGGGTTGGGACGGTCATGACCAAAAACCGGCCGGCACGGTGGTGTAACCATTGCGGGTTGCCATCGTCACGTAATTGTTAATGGTGCGAACCAAAAAGTCTTGGTCACCCACGACACCGGCGTTCACATTGACGTTTACCACCGGTGGTGCGGCGGCATTGCTTGCGGCTTGGTTGCGCACTTGGGTGGCCGCATCCTCCACGGCACCAAATGATGCGCCAGGTGATGGCGGCGTTGGTAATGCGCCCATAACCGGGGTTTTCAATCCGGATGGTGGAACACCTAAATTTTCCAACAATGAGCGTGGGCCGGAAACCGTAGTGCCGCCAATTTCGGCCGATGCATATTTGGCTTTTTCCGTGGCCTTGCCTAAGTAGGATTCATATTCGGCCAATTGTTGCCCCAACAATGTTTTAAGGTTGTCGGCAACCTTTTTTTGGTCGTCTATTTGTGCCATTGCAGATTTGGTAGACAAACCAATTATTTTGTTGTAATAGGCTTCATCGTCATCCACGTTTTCATTGCGTAACGCTTCCAACCCTTGCACCAATGCCCTTTGTTCGGCGGTAAGGTTGCGGGTCAATGCCGCGGCAATTTGATTGCGTTGTGGGTCGAACAATTCGGCTAATTTGGAACGTTTTTGCAATTCGGTAATTTTCTTAACCACCGGGTCCACGGTGCCGGTCCATTTCTTAACCGGCGAAATGTCCCACAAACGGCCCCACCCGATACCACGCATCAAACGCAAATTGCGTCCCGTTTCCGATGCCTTATCGGCGGCGGTACTTAGGGCACCGGTAAATTTCTCCATAACCCGTAAAAAGAAACGGCCAATAAATGATTGCTTCATGTCGTTTTCTAATTCTGAAAAAAACGTTTTGAGCAATACGGGCAAACCCCGCAAAATGTCGCCAATCTTTAAACCTATTTCCTCAATGGCATCGCCCAAATCTTGAATGGAATTAGTTTTGGTAAATCCTTTGAGGAAATCCAACAAACCTTCACCAATGTTTTCTAATGCCTTTGAAATACTTATTTTGAACACTTCCATTTTGCCGGCGAATGAACTTAAATTATTGACCGCGGCCCCGCCAAATTCTGCATTAAGTTGCGCCATAATCGCTTGCATATCTTTGGCGGCCAATGCGCCTTTATCCAATCCGGGAATTAATTTGCTAATGGCGGTCACATTCCCGGCAAATCCTTTGGCCAATGCATCGGCAACAACGGCCACGTCATCACCGGTAATTGCCGAAACATCCAACGCCAATTTCAATGCATCTTGCGCATCCGTCAATTGTTTGGTGACCCGGACCAAACTATTAAATGCCGGAATCAAAATGTCGTCCGCAACCGCGGCTTGACGTTCCAGCTCATCAATAAACCGATTGACGGACGGAATTGCGGTTTTGTAACCCAAATTGTTTAACGTAAATGAAAGTTGTTTGTTTAATTTATCTTGTTGCCGTGCGGCATCGGCGGCCTTTTTGGCCAACGCCACAACCCCGGCACCTAATGCGGCAAACGTTAATTTGCTTGCCAAACTTGTTTTGCCAAACGATTTGCGCAACCGGGCCAATCCTTTTTCGGCGGCGGCGATGCCCTTCGCGCTAAACGCGGTGATGATAGAATATTTAATGGCCGCTTGGCCTTTTTTCGCCATATCATCCCCTCAAATTCGGCAATTTTGTGTAGGTAATTCTAGATGCATTTTCCAATGCCGTAATGATGCGCTCCCGTGTTTTCTTTTCTTTTCTCATGCCCGCGGCAATGACTATGCGGCCTTGTTTGAATCGCACCACAATGCCGGATTGCCGTTCAATACGGTCAATAAACCATTTGCCGGCGTTGGGGTTATCGCTTTGTGAATACGCCTTAGAACGGGCGTTTTTCTTTTTGGCCCCTGAATAATGTGGGCGGCCATTGGGATTGCGGGAACCCGCCACCTCGTACACCATGCCGGGTGCGCTGGTGTTTAAAATGGAATACAACCCCACAAAATTGCGGCGGTTCATTTTTTGTTGGCCCAAACTGATTTTGATGCCCGATTTCATTTCGGCCGGGTCAAATGCCAACCGATACCACACCGTGTTGGGTTTTTCTAATGCCCAACGCGACAAATCCGGGGGTGCGCTATTGGGCACCAATGTTTTGGCATCCGTTTGAATTTCGGCCAATGCGCTTTTAATTTCCACGTTCATTTGGTCATAAACCACACGGTGGACGTTTTTGAGAACGGCTAGGGTTTCTTTAAGGCCTTCTACGTTGTCTTGCATGGGCTTGTTCCGCCCTTCCCTTATCGTTCAAAACCTTTATGAACATGGATAATAAAATTGGGTCCATCTCCACAAATTCCCGGGGTGAAATTCCCGTTTGGACCGCCAAATTGGCCGCCAAATAATGCATGGTGTTTTTGCCGGCCAATCCTATAAAGGGTCCCCGTCCACCACCTCAACGGATTCCAGCAATGCCACAAATGCTTCACCAAATGGCGGGACGGTTTGCCCCGCACCGTGTAATGCAATCCATGCTAAGTAATACACGTCCGATTGTGAATCAATTGAGGTAACGCTTTTTTTCTGAGCTTTTTCAAACTTATATTGAACCAATGGCGAAATGTCGTGGTGCGAAACTTCGCCATCGGTTTTCGTAATCTTTAACCTTGCAATTGCCATTGTCTAGCCCTCCAATTTGTTTGTTTATGGTGTTACATCACGTGTGATTGCGCCCGATACCGGCCATGTGCAATCGGCCGTGCCTAACGCGCTCACATCGCCGTTAATATCGGTGAAATTGTCCACCAAAACATTAAATTGAAACTCCGGATTTGATGCGGACACCGCATCGGCGGTTTGCTTCAATGTGACGGCGGCAACCGTGCCCACTAGTGGCCCGATTGTTTGGTTTACTTCACTTGTTGCGTTATCTAGCAAAAATGAAACGGTTAGGCTTGATGCTTCCAAACCGGCTACATAAGTGTGGCCAGCGGATGCATTGGTGGTCATTGCGGTTGTTTCCAATTGGTCAAATGTGCGGTTGAGGCTAACGCTGGTCACGTGGTCGCTCAAATCAACACCGCCAATGGTGAAAACAACCTTATTGTTTAAAAATACGGCCATTTAATCGTTATCCTCCATTTTCTTGGTTGTTTTTTCTATACCGATGAAACCACCGGCAAGCAGGAATTCTATATTTAATCCCTGCAATTCTTTGGCATCTACTTTGGCACCCGGTGCCAATGTTTGACCCTTGCCCAAATAAAGGCCTTTGTGGTTTAACACAACATATTTCATATTTAGCTCCAACTCGTTAAAATCTCAACGGTTATTTCAACGCCTAATAAATCGCCGGTCACCAAATTAACATTGACGGGCGCACCAACATCCGAAATGTTTAATGCATAACTTGCATTGCCTAATTTGGTCACGGCTTGATATACAAAATCCTCAATGGTGTTTAAATTGCCTTTGTTATCCAACATGGGAACAAACAATTGGACTATAAATCGCGCTAATGGTGCAATGGTGATTTGGTTGTTGTTGTTCGGCACAATGTAGGGGTCGGCCGGCAAAATCACGCATGAGTTGGCCAATGGCGTTTCCGGTGGAAATTCAAAAATGGACCACACACCGTTATTGGTCAATGTGGTGGCCAATGTGGACCGCAAGGTTGTTATGGCTGGCGTTGGCACGGTTATCCTAAAAGGGCCGCTGGCGCGGTGTATGGGGCGATTAGGCCGCGGATTCTGGCCATCAATGTGTTGCCCATCCGGAATGGGCTAGGGGCGAAACCGTCAATGCTGGCGGCCTGACCGCCGGCGGCTTGTCGGGCTTGCCAAATATCCACGGCCAACATAAGTGATGCCTCCCGGACCGCTGGCACCGTTGCGTAATCCACGTGGGTTGTGGCACTTACCGTTGCATAAGGTTGGATGCGGTGTTTGGGTTCATCGGTTGCATTATTGACGGCGTATTGGATGGAATAAGTATCCGCCACGGTAATTGTTTTGCTTCCATTGTATTTTGCACCCGCATTGGTCACCACCACGGTTTCCCCAACATAAAAAGAAACCGGGTCATCAAAATAAAGGGTAGCAACATCACTTTCACAACTTTGTGCCGTTGCCGCAAATTTATCAAACCACAAAAACGATTTGATGAGGTCCTCACTTGCTTGGCAAACTTCCTCAACAACGGTGTTGGAATACAACGTGCCAATGCCCAATGTGTCTTTTAATTCTTGTTGGGTCACGTATGTTGCGGCCATTGCTTCCTCCCTTCCGTTAGGCCCCACCCCGTGGGACTAGGCACGGGGCGGGGGTACTTTTTGCGTGTTATGGGGTAACGGTCAAACCACGGAACGCGGTTGGGTAACGATTGACCACGGCTACATAACCATATAGGCCAATTTCTATGCGGCCGTTGGCAACCAAATTTGCACGCAATTCAATGGTTGGCGATTCATGGAAACGCATTGCCGCGGTTGGGTACACCATCGCGTACTTAACGTTGCTTGCATCACCGGTGTAATTTGGGTCCACAACTAGGTTGAGGCCGGCAACGGTTCCGTTGGTGGAACCCTGAGTGACCAAACCATTTGCATTTTGTGGTGCGGCGGCGGCGAAAATTGGTCGGCCGGTTGTATCAACCGCGCCCAACAATCCCGCAAAATCAATGCCATCTTTTCCACCCGATGGTGCAACCATGAGATTGTTTGGGGTGAAACGCATTACGCCGTATGAATCGGCAATTGCTTCCGCAATGGTTTTATAAATTGTGGTGTTGTTTGTTGAACCGCAATTATCTACCGCAATTTTTGCGGCGTAAGCATCGGTTTTTTGTGCGTATGATGCGGCCAACTCACGGATGAGCAAATCTGCAAATGACGGGTCTGACCGGTCGAACAATTCCACATCTACAACATTGGCCCCGGCGAATTTAACTACCGAATCCTCCTGAAAGGTAACGGCGGTGTCCGTGCTGGAAAATTCGGCACCTTCTGCCGTTAGCGCAACACTAGCTTGCGTACCGAGGACCGGCGTAAAAATTTTCATTCCCGCCGCTGGTAGGGGTGCGCGCTCAATGGAATCAATAAATGGACGTGATGCATCAATGATGCCGATAACATCGCGTAGATAGGTTGGCGGGACCATGCCGGTGTTTTCTGCAACGGTTGCAATTTGTAGTGCGGCAACTAGGTCGCGCGCATCTGCATCACCTTGCGTTGCGCGTACTTGCGCAATTGCGTATTGGCCCGCGGTCACGTTGGTGTTCACACGTGGTTGGGTATAAATCGGGGTGTTGATTACGGGTCGTGAGGCTTCTACCTTGTCGGCTTCTACCTCGGGTGTTGGGGTAGCGTTTTCCACGCTGGCCTCACTTTCGGTTGGTTGGTTTTCTTGGTTTGGTACTTCATCTTGCGTTTCTGGCTCGTTTTCACTTGCCAAAACTGATTCAACGGCGGCCGATGCAAACGCCGGTGTGTGGACTAGGGACACTTCATTTAATTCGGCACTCAAAACGTGAATGATGCCATTGCGTTCCTCAGAACGATTCAATTTCACACCCACACTTAAACCATCGCGCAAATCTGCCGCCTCAATGAGCGCATCATTACCGGCGGTGGTTTCCGCTACTTTAAATTGTGCATAAATGCCATTATCGGTTTGTTGCACATTAACCGCACGGCCTAATGGCTTTTTGGGGTCATGCTCCAATAATAATTTAAAACGATTGTTGGGGATGTTTACACTTCCGCGTTCAAATACCACATCACCAACGTTGGTGTGCCCAATCTCGCCAAATGGCAAAATCTTGCCGGCGATAATTCGCCGTGTGGAATCGGTAGCCTCAATGACCCCGGAAAAAATTAAATTAACTTGCTCCATTGGGCGTTAATTCCTCCATCTCCATTGCTTGTTCCAACGTGATTAAATTAAGGGCCAGCATTTTTTCAATGACGGCCAGGCGTGTTAATGCATCGGCCCTTAAAAATGTTTCATCAACTTCAAACCGCACCACATTGCCAACCGCGGTTATGTCGTTCATTGATAGACGGCCCTCAATGGCGGCAATGTAGGGTTGCAAACTCATGGAAACAAATTGCCGGCGTTCATCCAACACATTGGAATACGTCATGGAATTGTTCATTTCTGCACTTAACAAATACGCGGGAACATTGCACAAACGTGCAATTTGTGTGCTTAAAAATTGTGATGCTTCGTTGTATGCCATTTCCTTTGGTGAATAGGATGTTGTTTCATAACTTAACGTGCTGGACAAATATGCGGTGGAACGTTGCGCACGTGCGGCCTTCCATTGGGCTAACAATCCGGTGATTTGGTCCGATGGCAAATCTGCACCGGTATTTTTAATGTAACCGGTGGGCATTGGTGTTGATGCCGCAACCGCGGCGGCTTTTTCCAAATCCAATGCGGCTTTAATGGTGCGGCCACCTCGCGCCAAAATTCCCTCGGAATCTACGCCCTGAAATGTAATCAAACTTCCCACACCATCATTGGGACGGCGCACGCCATCTACTGAATAATACTCAACCAATGTGGAATTGCGATTAAGTGATGGGGTCACACGATTGTTTGCAACAAATGCAAAACTATTTGGTCTGCCATCATCACTATACGTGCTGGTAACTTCTAAATAAGCGGTCCCGAAAAAAAATAACGCATCCACTAAATAACTAATTGTAACGGCGCGCGGTTGCCGTGGGTCCAATTGTTCTAACCACAATGGCGAACCCAGCTCACGCCCGGTTCTCCTATTGTAAAGTGATAACGGTAATGATGAAATCACGCCACAAATAAGATTACGGGCACGTGCAACGGATGGGACCGCCATTGCTTCCTCGCGCGTAACAAAATAACTTGGTGCAAATAAATAACCTAATCCGGCTTCCATCACCGGTGGTGCTAATTGGGCCTCAATGATGGGTTGCGTATGGGCCGTATCTCCCACGGCTTGAACTACGCGCAATCCACTAAAAAGGCCCATTGGCAAATTGTGGCACATTTCCCCAAAAAATTTGGGGTGTGTCGTTACACAACAATTAACGCATTTGATTGCGGTTTGTTGGCAAACCACACCACCATTGCCGATGCACAACACGCGGACACATCACCGGCAGATTTGCGGCGAACAATGCGCCAACCGTTTTCCGTAGTTTTCATTGCGGCGTTATTGATGCTTGCGGTTAATTCTTGTTGTTGGCGATGGGCAATCCGTTTATTGCTCATGGCCGATAACATTTCGGAACACGCTTGCGCAAATGGTTGCCCGGAAATTTCTTGCAAGGGAACGCCCACATGGGCCAAACGGGATGCAATCGGGGTTGCGGTGTAGCGATCGTATAGCAACACCCGGGGTTTAAATTTGCCAATCCAATCGTTAATTTGCACCGCCAACGCTTTATCATCTAATGCGGTTTCGCTGGTCCACCGGGCCAATAACATCAATTTGGTTTTGTCCCCATCTAATTGACCGGCAACCAATGATGCTTCCCGCGAGGATGGGGCCACGTCCACCGCAAAAAAGGTTTGGGGTCCCGGTTCAAACACCATGTTTTCATCAAAACACGCATCCCACGCACCCACCGGCCACGGGCTGGCCAAATTGCCATCAATGAATTGGCACAACATTTCCGTGCGGACCGCATTGGTGTCCGTGCTGGATTTGATGCGGTGGCGCATGGTTTCCACATCAATTAAATGACCCAATGCCGGGTTAGCTTCTCGCCATCCCTCCACGTCATCAATGGACCTGGTGGGTGATGCGCTCCATTCCAAATACAACAATGATGGGTTGTTATCCTCCATGCCGCGTTGGCGCAAATTGTTTAACACCGTGGACCGATTATCGCCGGCATTGGATACCGCCAAAATGACGGAATTAGAACGCGCTTGCGTGGTGTATTCAACCGCCGCCCAAACATCCTCGCCAATAGACCGCAATTCATCTACAAAAAACATATCAATGGATAAACCGCGGGGTGCATCCCCGGTTGCGGCTACCACCCGATATTCCGCGGATTTTCCATTGACGTGGAAAAGGATGCGTTCATTGCCATTGGTGCTATATGTCTGCACCCATTGTTGTTTTAATCGTGGGGTGTCCCGAATCATGCGATCTAGTTGCCGAAACGTGGTCAATGCCATATTGCGGGTGCTAGACATTCCGGCAACGGCCGTTTTTCCAAATAAGTAGATGTGGGCCAAAATCATTAACTTGGCCAATTCCGTTTTGCCATTCTGACGGCTAATCGTGAGAATATTGGTGCGCCGGCAAAACACCCCATCTTTTTCGGCCAACATTTCGCCCAATGCATTTATTTGCCACGGCAATAATTTCATTCCGATTTCCTCGGCAAATGTGAGGACCTCGGGTAATCGGTTGCCTACATTCTGCAACGGGGTTGTGAATATCCGGGGTTTTTCATATCCGAAAACCCGTCCCCTCAAATCCGGATTTTTCCGCTGGTCCACATTGGTGGCAAATTGGTTTGAATCGGTTATGGATTGGTTTGGATTGGTCCCGGATTGGTCCGGACCGGTCGGGGAAATGTAGGAAAAA
>JAAOEI010000804.1_pt1 | contig 11812 bp, 5 predicted proteins | sample 7059261 | NCBI WGS metagenome assembly JAAOEI01 (sample SAMN14008812, study PRJNA610033) | viral metagenome | isolation source: viral particles filtered from seawater | place: China: Hangzhou Bay, Yangshan Deep Water Harbour | collected 2017-10-31
GGGTCGAATATGGTGCCACACACTTTGATCTTTGTATCTCTGAAAATTTACTCTTTGCCACTCACTCCACATCAAAACAACAAGACCAATGTTCTTTTCGTTTAATACAACATCAACAGTTTTTGCTAAGATTTGATCATTACCAGAACCAGATTTGCCAAGATTAACGCAATCCATATCAAGCATATTTGAAAGATGTTCTGGCCATCTTGGAAAGTCAAAGTCTACATCAGGACTATTAATGGAGGTTAAATTATGTTCTGTATAACTACATCCAATGGCAATGAGTTTTTTTCTAGAAGACTTGAACATTATACTTTTCCATAAATCTAGTTGCATCACGGGGTGAGTCAACCATTGGTTCACCCTTGATATTTAGGGATGTGTTCAGAATCATTGGACACCCTGTCGCATCATACCACTCTTCTAGAATAGGACGAATGACCGACTTGCAGTTCTTCTTTACAACCTGTACTCTCGCAGTTCCATCAACATGAGTGACAGACTTGTAATCGTGCTTTGCGGTTGCAACAAACTGCATGTATTCGTTCATCGGTCCTTCAAAGTATTCGTCTGCGTACTCCTCTAGGATTGCCGGTGCAAAAGGACGAAACCTTTGTCGTCTCTTGATATCATTCACGGTGTCTTTGATGTCATACCTTGGGTCACCTAGTAGAGAACGATTACCTAAGGCTCTAGGTCCAAACTCTGCTCGACCATGTGCAACACCACACACCTTATTCTTCAGAAGTTCTTGAATAACGCCACGAACCCATATTGGACGGTCAATGTCAGTTCCAAGATATGGACCTTCCCACTGTAACTTTCTTTTCTGTACAAGTGCTGCAGCACCAAGTGCAGAACCAGCGTCACCCGGCGATGGCATAATCCAGATATTCTTTCCTTGTATCTTACTGTTTGCAACACAGTTCAACGCACACCCACCCATAAGAATGATATTCTTCTTAGGACACATATCAACCAGTTCTAAAAGTTTTTTCTCATACAGAGCTTGCACAGATGCGGCAAGGTCTTCTGGTCTTGCGTCTTTCCAGATATTACCAACCCCACGATGATTGTTCAACCACAGTAGAGGTGCCATGTCATATATGGGTTCACCAAACGCAGCCATACCCATCGTGATATACTCATCCTCGTTGGGTTTTAAACCGATACGTTGTGTGATCGCAGAGTACAGAAGTCCTAATGAATATGGATACCTCCAAGACTTCACCTTCTTCATGTTATCCCAAATGGATACAGTGTCCCATTCACCGATTGCATCTACAACAATAATGTTGCAGTCATCGAATGGTGCGGTGTAATACCCTGCTGCAGCATGAGACTCATGGTGACGAAAACTCACATCATACCTGATACGAGGTTTCTTCCACTTCTGTCCAGCGTAGAGTCGTCTTAGATTTTTTGAAAATGGTTTTTCATAGTATGCAACTATTGCGTCACGATTGTCTCGTATCTTTGACAGTTGATACCAGTGAAGATATTTGTCACCTTTTTTTCTACTGTGTCTCTCTGCGTGAGATGCAAAAACAATCTTGTTATCGTCTAGGACACAAATAGCAGCATCATGAAAACCTTCTGATATACCTATAATCATGTAAAGGGAACAAATACTCCTGTGATATTACCCTCATCGTCTTTATGAATCTCTGCATCTTCATTTCTAAACAGTTCTGCTGCAGCAAGTGCTTGAATTGGTTTCAGAGCCTTTCTTACGGTGGTCTTTGCTTGTTTTACACTTTCAGAGATTTCTGCGTCCTTTACATATTCCTGTTCAAAGATATAAAGTTTTAGTCCAAACAATCTCTCTTTGTGTTCAGCATCATCGATGTCATAATCATTAAAGAAACGAAAGAACTGTTGATAGTGTTGGAATGGATCATTATCAGTTCCAATATCACTTCCTGGCTCAAGTGAAACGCCCATACGTTCTGCATAATCCGCAAATGCGGTCTTGAACTCTTGACGAACTATTTCATTTGCAGCTCTTGTTCTTTCGTCAATAACGTCATACCCAAACTTTTCTAAAAGTGCCTGAAACTGCTCATCCTCTTCATCAACTGCGAGATAGTGTTCATGATAGGTTCCTGTGTCAGGATTTTTCCAGAGAATCTTTACAGTGTCCTGCTCTGGATTTGAATAAACAACGTCTCCAACTTTATCTTCCCAAATATATGCCATGTTAACTTTCCTTACACCTGTGTGATTTTGAATGTATATGTATTTATGGTTGCGGGAGAACCATCTGGAAATTCCTGTGAACGATAATCATCAAGACCAGCCTGAAAAGTTTGATAATTACCACTTCCGTTCAGTCTAGTGTCAACCATAGCACTTCCGCGAGAGTTACCAGAACCATTAATGTTATACGATAATTTATTACCAGCGGTATCTTCTGCCGCATAGTGACGAATATCATTTTTTAGAATTGCATTAAAAGAACTTGTATCTGATGTCAAGTCAACTTGATTTAAATTACCGCTTGTATCTACAAGAAGAAGTGCTTGTGATGGAAAAGCCCTTGCATCACTACGTCTCTGCAAGTAATAATTTGTTACAGTGGTGGGCTGATCAAGTGTTTCTGGGATACCTGACGCAGTATACGCAGAAGTATCTGCACGAGTATCAGTAAAAACAGCTGTGTTACTTCCAGAAACTTCGGTATAGTTTGAGACTGAAGTAGAAGTTGCAATTGTATACGTCCCATTCGTTGCCGCACTTTCACTACCAGATATCATTCCAGTTAGAGTTGCATAGATGAAGGTATCCAAATAGTCTGCAACAGACATCGCACGAATATCACTACCATCATAGTAAGCTGGAAATGCAACATTGTTTGTATCAGCAGTTGCACTTAGTGAAGTATTATATGTTGGACCAGTGAGTTTATCATAGTTAACTGTTACAGTTGTTGGTTCATCTGTTGTTGCTTCATTGGCAAATGCAGATGCCTGACCAGTTATTGCATTTCCTGCCTGGAGTCTGGTGTCTGCCATCGTTGGCGACAATGTACCACTGTTTGAAACCACAGTAACGGTAACAGATGGGTCTGTGCCATAAAGATATGCAATATATGTTTTCCACTCATTTATTTGAGTAGCATTCATTTCTTGGATGTCTGTTCCATTGTAAAATATTGGTGTTCTTACTGTCATATCAATTAAACTCCATTGACCGTCTTAAGTGTTGTCCCACTAGAGTTCTTAATCAAAAGAGATGCGCCTGGACTTGTAACAGATATTGTGCCTGTAACTGTGATACCAGCAGAAGTGGTTTCAAGTTTCTTTGAATTATCATAGTAAAGATTAACGGCGCCATTATGATTAAATTGAGCAAATGTTTCTGAACCAGTTTTACTAAAAAATTGCATCGTGTCAGAATATGCTAATATGTTACCAGTGCCGTTGTCGAGATAAAAATTACTACCGTTATGGTAGATTTCTGCATCAGCACCAGTACCAAATTTAGCCTTATCACTGTCTGGGAACAAAACATCACCACTTGCATCAGCAGTAACGACTTTACTTGCTTCAACTGTCCCTAGTGTTGTAACATCAGTGCGATTTATGTCGGCTGCAGCTGCAGTGACACTTAATGTGGACAAGGTAATGTCACTGGTCAATGCCATAGTACCAGTGGCATCTGGCATAGTGATGGTCCTGTCTGCTGTAGGATCAGTGATCGTTAGTGTTGTCTCAAAGTCATCAGCAGTTGCACCCTCAAATATGATTGCATTTGCGGCATTCATTGTGATGGTGTCTACTTGTGTAGTGGTTCCAGAAACCGTCAAGTTAGGAACAAGAAGAGTTCCCGTACTTGGATTATATCTTAATGCACCAGTATCATCAAGTAGAGCATTGGACTCATTATGGAATACAACTGGGAAGTTTGTATTCGCAGTGCTATCAGTGACCGTTACTGTGGATGCGAGAGTTGCAGATGCAACATTGTCTGTTGTGAGTGCCAATGTACCAGCACTTGATGGTAATACCACATCCACATCGGCAGTGCTTGCTGCTCCAACGAGAGTAACACCATTCGTGCCGTTATCGGTTCCCTCAAGAAACTTAATCTTACCGCCGACTGTGGTGCTTGTTGCACTAATAGTTGGTGCAGCAACAACTGGCGAGGTAAGTGTTTTGTTTGTTAGCGTATCAGTAGTTGCTCGACCAACTAGTGTATCTGTAGATGTTGGTAGAGTCAACGTTCCAGTATTACTAATTGAACTGATGACAGGTGAGGTAAGTGTCTTGTTAGTCAGGGTATCTGTTGTAGCCTTACCCACTAGTGTATCTGTTGCAGATGGTAAAGTAAGTGTTACATCTCCTGTGCTTGCGGGACCAATAAGAGTTACCTTGTTAGTGCCATTATCACTATCCTCGAAAAACTCTAGGAAACCAGCACTCGTCGCACCATTCTTGAGTTGCAATCCCGCGTTGACTACAGGAGTTGTCAGTGTTTTGTTGGTAAGTGTCTCTGTATTAGCAATAAGAGAAACCGTACCTGTAGCATCTGGTAAACTAACTGTTCTGTCTGCTGTTGGATCAACTACTGCAAGAGTTGTCTCAAAGTTATCAGCGGTAGAACCTTCAAATATAATAACTCCACCAGCATCTTCAATGATACTAGTAAAAGTTACACCACTCACATCTGACCGAAGGTTATTAAACTGTTCTTTAAATTGTTCAAGGGAACTATCAAGTGAAAGTTCTGTTGCTGTCACTGTTGCCATTTACTTATCCTCTACCAATTTTAGTAACATGTTTTTGATTTCATGCATCTCTGATTTTAGACTATTTAGTTCCCTTGTAGTCTCACGAATTTCATCACGTTGTCTTTGAGCCTCTTCTGCACGTTTTTTAGCCATCAAGTAAGCAGACTTATTCGTGTTGATAATTGCATTTGATCCTTCATCACGAACTAGGTCTTTATGTCCTTCAACTTGAATTTTCATGTTATGTCGCCAGTGCTAGAATTCTAAGGTCTTTAATTCTTGGTGGTCTTGCAGAGTTTGTTGCTCGCATTACAATTTTAATCTGGAAGGCAATGAACTCATCAAGTGGTGTGCCAATACCGTCATCTGTTACACCCGCCGTAAACTCATACTCATTAAACTGATCTATACCAAGTGATGGAGATACAGCTACATCTGGTCCACCAGAGGTGGCAACAGTTCCGCCATCATTGAAGAACTTAAAGTCTAATTCATCAAAGTCACTTGCATCATCAGTTCTAAGGGTTCTAAAGAGAACCTTGATGTCGGCAGTATCTTCTCTGTTTGCATCAAAGATAACCCTAAGTGATGACGCGGCATTCTCTAGCACCGCACGTTTTGTTATGTAGATTGCATCGTGATCATCACCCTCTGGGTCTGTCATTGGATCGTAGATTGATGCTGGATATACATCAGCAGATGAGTCAATTTCATTGATCCTGTTTGCAATAGCCAAGAACGTCATTCTCTTCAGATCAATAACAGGAGATACGTTACTGTTTGTTGAAGACAACGTTATGGGCATAATCAAAGACTTACTACCAGACATTTCGTTTGTCTCATTAATCTCTGAAGCAACCATAAATGGGTCTTCGTAATAATAGTTATCATTCAACGGAATTGTCTCTGCATTACCAAGAGTAGACAGCGTAAATGAAGTTTGAGAACCACTAGAACTTGTTGCAGTTGTGGGTCTAATCTTTGAAACAATATCACACTCTGGTGGAATGAGAGTTCCAACAACTGTTGAACTTGCATCATACATTGCGTTCTCTGTTGCAATAACCGCAGTTCCACCGAATGAAGAGTCACCACCACTCGCAACAACAGGTGTCGTTGAAAGTGAAACTGTGTAGTAGTCCGTCGCGGGATTTGCAATTGCAGTGTGTGTTTTATTGATTTCTGTAAATGGAACTTTATGTAACATGTACAGTTCAACGGTAGCACCATTTGCGTGAGATGCGGCTGTTGTTCCATCAACACCTCTCGTTGCACCAGTAATATTATTACCTGAGATTGCCGTATAAGAAATAATCTCATCATCAATTTTGATGAAGTAAGTATTTGATGCGTTTCTAGAAAACTTCCCAGATGTGTCATCAAAGTTTGTACCGGATGTTAATGTGATCGAAGTTGCGGCATCGCCAATCGCACCATTCAGTGTAGTCTCCGCACCAGATTTTACACCACTAATCGTGACGTTGTTTGATGTGGAGTGCATCTGATTATCAAAGTGATTTACTTTCAGTGCGGTATTACCATTCGTCATCACCAGTGGGTTCTTACCAAGAGTGAGTGATGGTAGTGTCTCATTGGTAAGAGTGACTGCACCAGCAGCACCTGTATCGAATTTTGCAGCACGCATTGTGAACTTTGCATCTTGTGTTGGTGAAGCAACCCAAGTGCGGTTATTGTGTCCTTTGAAAAGAACACCAATGTGTGGTTGTTCAGAAACAAGATTACCATCGGCATCCTCTTGTCCCAAATCACAAATCCACATGATATATTTTGGTGTATTTGTTAGAACAACAAAACAATACTCTGCCATAGCCTGTAGGTAAACTGGAGATTTGAAAGTAAACTTTGTCGCAGTCTTACCATCAGCAGAAACATTAACTTGAGATGGTGACAGAGTGACCCTACTAAATGGTAAAACTTTAGGGCCGGGATATCCGTTTACAACGTTACGAATTTCGACACTAATTGGAAGTGTGTCATCTTTAGCAGAGAAGAACAAATCAATGGATGTTATAAATCTACCCGCGTCTGAGTTACTTCCACCCAAATCTGACTCGAACTGTTTATCTTCGTCAGCAATGATGAAAGTCTGACACAATGGATCACGGTTATGGGCTAAGAGTCCATCAGCGTAATATGTGTTATTTCCATCCAACATGAAGTTATATACTTGTTGTTCCTCTTCATTTTCAAAAACTTCAAGACTTTCAACTAAAATCCAGTTACCATCAATATCTTTAATTTCATCACCAACCTCAAGATTGCCATTGGTCATCAAATGTGCTATCTGTGGTTTTTGTTCAATGGTATCTTGACTATTATATGCCTTCCACCCATCTTTAGTCATAAGTGGATGCTCTGGTGTTTTGAATGGACCTGACCCATTAATACCAACTAGATTACGTCCCTTGAGTGGCCAGTGGTCAAGTTGTACGACAGTATTGTGAGATTCGTCCATACCAAGAAGAATGTCACCAACCTGTACGTCTTCAATTTTCTTATCGGAACCATCAGCCATTCTAACCATAGTTCCAGCAACAAAACAACTATCGCCGCCTTCTGATCCGTCTCCACTTTCGTCGCCGAAGAATGACGCGGGTCTCGATATTCCTCGTGATTGATTAAGATTTTCAGTTGCAAGTCTACCATTACGAGTTGCAATTATCGTTTCTTGTTGTGTCTCAAGAATACCCTTTGCACTGTAAGTTGTTTGTGCAAAAGTGGTTGGATTATTTGCATTAGTGCTACTTCCAGTTATTTTAAACTGAACATCACCAGTTTGAAATTGTGGATTACCAGAAATTTTTGGGTCTGGAATTGCAAACGTGCCACCACACAGACTATCGGACTTAACAATTAGTGGACTTCCCGCAGCAGGTGTTGCATCTGTAGTTGAATCTGCATCTGGTGTAATAAATGCATTTACATCTCTCTTGTCGAAAAATACATATACTCTTGTGAATGGTCGTAAACCCTCAGCATCAAAACGAATATTTCTTGCACGAACAACAGGGATAGCAACTCTAGAAATAACTTTGAAACCCTGACTTTCTCTTTCAACTTCTTCTTCAATAAACGTCCTTGTTCCTGTTCTTCGCGAAGTGCCGGTTTCTATAGTTCTTTGTACCATGCCGTCTGAGCCACCTTCGTTAAAGCTTGGTAGCTCGAATGTCGTTCTAATTCGACCACTCCATGTGTCCTGCCAAGAGTTCCAAACGGTTCCTAACTGATTTCTATTTGCCTGAGTAACTGCATCAAAGTTACCTTCAACATTAATAACAAGTTCTGGTGCAATCTCTGTCTCAAACCAAGAGTCTTGGTCTGGATCAAGTATAACTTTACCCGCCCATGAGGCTGTTAAAAACGGTGTTACTCTTTCCACTGTCGTTGCAAAAGGTTGTTCAGAAATAACCTCTTCTGTGTAAGGGAGTGTAAGTAGATCACCTGTCTTCTGATAACCGGCCGTAGTTCTTGCACTATCCGTGGTTTCCTGTTCAATAAGATCAATACCTTTTGTTTTATGAATTGGACGTAGTTCTCCCAATTGCATATCCATAGAGTTTTTATAATCGGAGTTTCGAGTATCACCTACTGAATGGCCACGAAATGCGTCAACAATAAAACCAGACTTAAATCTGTTTAGTCCGTTTGCATCTGTAGTTTCAAATGATTGTGCATCTTTCTCAAGTAATGAAAGTGTGGTAACTCTTTCAACACTGGTAAGTCTCTGTTCCATTCTACCAATGTCACGCATTGTGAATCTTTGAGTTCTTTCTCTAACCAGAGTTACATCTTGTGGTTTGAATGTAAATGCGGGTAAAGAAAGGTCTGCAAGTTTGAGTGCATTATCAACAGGAGTTGGTAATTGGGGTAGTTCACTAGACGCACCCTCTTTTACAATAATGTTGCCTTTGTCATCTAAAAAGAGAGATGCTCTCTTTGGTAGATAGTACTCAAGGTCTGACTGAACATTGGATGCTGGTTTACCAAAGTTGGAATATGAAGAACCAGTTCCGCTGAAAACTCTAGAGGTAAAGTCAAAAGAGTTGCCTGTAATTTCATCGACATTCGCAAGTGTTGCACTCGCACCAGCAATATCTGCAATCCTTGGTCTAAAGTCATATGTTTCATAGAGGGGAAACTGACCACTAGGTTCTGGATCATCTGGGTCAACTTTTGTAGCACTGTAGATCGGAATATCTTCGTAGTCCATCTGGTTTGCAACATCAGTATATGAGTCAACTGTCATTACATCACCAGTGCCGTGCTCCATGTAATCATAAACTACAAGCAGTCTTCCCTGTGGTGCGGGAACACTTGGTTTTCTAACAAGACGAGAAATATCGTAGAAGTTATCACGCATACCTGTATCAAGCAAGAAGTCTGAAGTGATGACAGTATCACCCGCCGTTACCGCACTTACTGTTGCAGTTGCGCCGGATGATTCCCCTGTAATAACATCACCTACAGCAAAGTCTGTTACTGATGTGAGAACATAACTAAATGGTGATGTGGTATCAATAATTCTACCTGTTGCACCACTTGTTCCACCAGTAATCTTTTCACCTCTAGTGAATGTGCCTGTGATCGACCCCGTTGTTAGTTCTGGTGCCGTGGCGTCTGTTGATGTATCTTCTGAGTCAAACACTGCAACAAGCTTAAATGCATCTGCCCTCCCCAGAGAAATATCTTTATCATCTGGGCGTGTGCCATAGGCGTGTGATCCGCTGCTTGGGTGGACAACTTTCACCTGTTTCATTAACTGCACAGTCTTGTTCTTTTGAGTGACAGAGGTCTTTAGTGTTGTCGCAAGAAGTTTTACTTTTGATGAATTAAAGTTGGAATCCGTGATAGTAATCGTCCCAGTTCCAGTGCCAGAAATGTTACCACTAACACTTACAATGTCACCATCAGCGTGACCACTACCACTACCTATATCAAGAACTGAGAGGGTGTAGTCCGCTTCACCAAATCCAACAAATGTCTCGTTAGTGCCCGCTGTAAAAGATACCGCACCAGAGGCATTTGTTGTACCAATAAATTGTCTACGAATAGTAAACTGTGTATCACTTGCACCACCATTAGCCTCTGTCAAGTGAGTCTTTACGACTCTCTTTGATGGTTTGAATAGTGCGATATTTTTTTCTGGGTCTTTAAGTTTTGCGTTCTCAACCCTTTCGAGAGATACAGTTGTAGAGTTGTCTTCTTCCAAAACAATCGAACCCTCACTTCGACTAGCACTATCTTCAAGCAGAACAAAGTCAATTGATGTCTCTGCCTCTGTAACCAAGTCAGCAGTGAAATCTTCATCAGCATTCGTTGGGTCATTCATAAAGACTTGTCGGAAGTCAGCAAAAGATTTTGTGGCCACAGTGCTAATTGTGAGGTCTGTATTACCAGAGTTTTCTACTATGTCATCCGACTCAGCAGAGTCAGATGCTGTAATCTTTTCTCCAGCAACAAATGTGCCAACCACGTTTGTGAGATTAACATTCGTTCCACTCGTTCCATCACCGAACACAAATCCAGTGGCACCACTAGTAACACCCTTCACTTGAACGCCGTCAGCATGATTCGCAGTTAGTGTGGGACTTGGTGTGTCACTCAAAGTTAAAATGGTAAATGGTCTAAGATCAAATAGATATAATCTATACACAGAAGTGTTGTTTGATGAGGATGACCCAGCAACACCCGCACTAAACTGCATGGACCTTGCCCGTCCGACACCAATCAGGGTTCCGTTTGCGGTTCCTCTGGATGATGTTGGAGTATCATAAAACTGAACTTCCTTGAATGGAGTTGCTTCACTGGTTATTTCAGAAATGTCTGGTGTGCCATAAATGTTTGTTATTAGTGCAAAGTTGCCTGTATCAAAAACTGTGATGTCAGCATTCTTGTTCTCAAAGTCACGAGCCTTATTGATGTCCTTGAATGATGGAACATTTTTATCAAGTTCAAAACCATTAACATATGCTTTGCCAGGAGAAACTTTGATTGCAAGTAAATCTGAACTTGCAGTATTACCATCGTCTGTGGTTGCACCAAGAGCAAATCTACCAGTGTTCTCATTTACAGTGACGGACTCTTCAACACTAAACTGAAATGGACGAACAGTATAGTTACCAGACTCATCAAATGTACGTCTTGCAAATTCTTCTGCAAGCACAGAGTATTCTGTTTCTCTACCTTGTGCAACAACTGTACCATTCTTAATCTGTGCAACTTGAACAAAGTTTGCATTAGTTGCAGTATCTTTTTTAGCAAGAGTAAGAGTGAATTGAAGACGATGAGCACCCTTTGCAGCAAAGTTTGAAGAACCCTGTGCGTTGTCTAGAAGTGATGATTCATCCTCTGGAGTAACTAGTGTCTCTGTAATATCAAAACCAACAAATCCATTAAATTCTCTATTGTATGGGTCAAGTGTTAATACTTGTTCCGCGACCGCAACAAAGAAACCACGGACATAGTAAACACCAGCTTTAGTAAAGTATGCAGAACCGTTCACTGCTGCTGGACCTGTTGCACTCGTTGCAACAGTGGAAGTCGCAGTGAAAGTAGTTGCCGATGCAGCATCAGCAGAATAAGAAATCGTGTCATGTTGAATCGCAACATTAGCGGTAATATTTTCAGTATCGGAAAATCTAATGGTTGAATTATCCGTTCCGGCCCGTGTATAGTTTAAGAACAGAAGAGGTTGTTCTGTTGTACTTCCTGCCTGAAAACCAATAACCTCTGCTTTAACACCTGTAGTTGCACCTGTGATTATAACTGGTGTTGTAGCATTGTAATATTTTGATGGGTCTACGTTTTCTCCACCAAATTGTGTTGCAAGTTTTAGTGATTCATAACTTTTAATGTCATTAATACCGGGCACAACCAATGCACCCTCTTTAAATATGTGACTACCATGTGTCTCAATCTGATGCTGCAACTGGCTCTGTAACTGAGTAAGTTCTCTCGCCTGCACCGCAAAACCAGGCCGAAAGAGTGTGCGAACATAATTATTGTCCTTATTGAAGTCGTCGTAATAAGGTGCAGCATTAAGATTTGTTTTTTGTG
>JAAOEI010000805.1_pt1 | contig 11812 bp, 14 predicted proteins | sample 7059261 | NCBI WGS metagenome assembly JAAOEI01 (sample SAMN14008812, study PRJNA610033) | viral metagenome | isolation source: viral particles filtered from seawater | place: China: Hangzhou Bay, Yangshan Deep Water Harbour | collected 2017-10-31
GGTAATCAAGGCTACTGAGGTTTCTGATTACAATGTTCCATCTGATATTACAACATATCGTGCGGCAGTTCGCACGGCATCCAATAACATTGAGACGGCTATCAACAATGCCGCAAATGAAGAAGCCTACGGAGAAGTGCGGTTCTGGGAGCCGTCCAGTGCCATCCCGCACAAGTTCCAGTCCACCGTGAGTTATCGCCGTTCTGGTAGTGAGACCACTAGTCTTTACGCCATCTGCGAGAACAACGTCGCGGCGGTGATCAACGGTGTCCAAATCAAAGCCGAAGTAGGCAACATCAGTGGCACCGTGCGGTTGTACGGATTGAATAGGAGTTAGCTTATGCCATACACTAAAGATGATGTGGGACAACCGGCCCGTGCTGATGGCCGCCAACTGACGGATGAGGAACGGCAAGCCATTGCTGATGAATGGAATGCGAACGAGGCGGCGAAGCCACTTAACGATTGGAATATGCAGATGAATGAAAGCGATCAGCGTATTTTCCCACGTTGGGCCGAAGATATTGTAGATGGATTAATAGCCGCTGGAATTTCGGTACCGCAAAACACGGTGGATAAGAGAAACTCTAAGAGGGTGCTGAGAAATTCGAGGCCTGCGTAATGTTAGCCTATCGCGTAGCAAAACGTACCAATAAACCAATTGTAGGGAAAATTCACTAAAATGGTAAATGTAACCCCACTTCCACAGATCGTTGAAAATGCGTCTAATCCTGATGCTACGCAGCGTCCGGGAGCACAATTACCTGCTGCTGTGCCCTCTGATGCATGGCTAGCTGAACAGGTTACTAATCCCGGTTTAGCTGCTGGTACTGAACAGGCCCCTACTCTTCAGTCTGTAAAGCAGGATGAATTAGTGCCACAGGGCACTGGTCAAGTTACCCCTCAGATAGCAACACCAGCAGCAACTGGAACTACTCAGCAAGCTGTCCAGCAGCCTGATATTGAAGTTGAGCGTGTAAAGGCGGATCAGGCAGTCGCTCAAGAGGGCACTGTGACCCCAGAGAGCACCGTCAGAGGCCAGTTGGAGCAATTGATGGGGGATATTACCTCTGGGGACGCGCCGTGGGCTGACGAGGCTATGAGGCTCGCTAATGAGGCAATGGCGGCTAGAGGAATGGGCAATTCTTCAGTGGCTGCTAAAGCTGTGGTTCAGGCTGTTCTTGAGGCAGCTATGCCTATTGCCCAGTTTGATGCTGGTGTCTATGGGGCTATGAATATCCAGAACCTCCGAAATAGACAGGAGGCAATGCTTACTAACACCGCTGCCTCAAATGCAGCCAAGAATATGAATGCCCAATCAGCTAATGAAGTTAAGAAATTCATGGCTGGGCTTAGGGACAGTGTGATCAAGTTTAACGCCACACAACAGGACACTATGTCCAAATTTAATGCTGGCGAGATTAATGCTACAGATAAGTTTTATAGCCAGATGGAAGATGCTGCTGAGAAATTCAATGCTACAAATGCATTGGCAATCTCAAAGTCTAACGCGGAATGGCGCAGGAATATTAACACGTCAAATACTGCTGCTGTAAACACAGCCAATATGGTTAATGCCCAGAACCTCTTTAACATGTCACAACAGGCTATGGCTGATCTGTGGCAGCGTTCTAGAGATGTGTTTAACTGGGCCAATACGTCTGCTGAGAATGCAAGAGACAGAGCATTTCAAATGACTATGTATTCTATGCAACGAGCAGACTTTATGCAAGATATGGAACAAGAAGATAAAAATAATCTCTGGGAAGGTATTGGTAATTTTGCCCACGATATCTTCACGGACTATTTGGAGAGTAATTAATGAGTATTTGGGGCCCAATCATAGGTGCTATTGGTATGCCACTAGCTAAGGATATTTTAGGGCTTGGGGAAAAGGATGAGTCAGATAAGAGGCTTGTGTCTAAACCTAAACCACCTGTCTTTAAAGGGCGTACTGTGGATCGCTTTCAGTTTGATAAACAATTTAACACCAGAGGTGGAAGTGCCGTTATTGCTGGTGCAGAACCATCTTTGAAGAGTGTTAATCCAAGTAGGATGGAAGCTAATTACTGGGCCGCAATCTTTGCTGATGCTAAACGTAGAACGGAAGTTGAATAATGGCTGAAAATCCTTTTGATATTCTAAGTAGCCTTGAAGCTGATGCACCTCCTGTGGAAGAGCCTAAAATGCCTCCTACAGAAATGGAGCAAAAGAATAATTTTAGGCAGTTTGATGCTCCGATCCCAGGTCAGTCTTTAACTGAAGAGCCGGGCAATGCTAAGTATGAGCAGCCTCCACAGTACACAGAGTTAACTGAGTTTATGGACTACATCTTTAAATCCCTACATAGGAAGAATACTCGTAGAGATTTATTGCGTATGTTAGATGCTGGTGTGCCTGTAAAGGTGCTCATTGAGCCAGTTATTATGCAGGGTGTTAGTGAAGGAAAGCTCAATATGGACCTTGCTGTTATGGCGCTGGAACCATTGGCAACAATGATTTACGGCATGGGCCAAGCAGCAGGAATTAATGTAGTCTTTGAAGAAGAAAAACAAGAGATTGGCTTAGATGCTAGACCATTTGAAAAAGCATTTAAGAAAAAGCGTGAGGACACAACCCCACCTGAATTACCAGAAACTAAGAGTAATCTAGTTGCTAGGAGGAAAGTATAATGGGCGCAGGAACTGCCTTTTTACAGGGGTTTGTAGACGCAGAGAATACTAAGCGATACGAAGATCGTATGGCAGAGCATGAGCAATTTATTTTTGATCGTGCTGATGAACAGTATAAAGAGCGTGATGAGGAAGCTAGGGCTAGAGAGATTGCAGATGATGCAAAAGTAGCAGCCCGTCAAAAAGCTGCTACTGAAGCTAATCAGGCGTTTCAAATGAGTCTGCAAGACCGTAGTTGGGATTATGATGAACGGACTAGAAGCACAGCCAAAAAAGAAGATGATCAGAGGCGGCGGGATAGAATTGCTGCTCTGTACCCAAACTTTTCCGCTGATGCTCTTGATAGGGCTACGGAATATGGTGATGAGGCTTTTGAGCTAATTGCTGCTGGTTGGACATTTAATGATGATGGTTCCTTACAATCCCGCGCAGTAAATAGGGATGCTAACTCAACTGCATATGCTATGAGACACAAGCCAACACCTTTAACAAAGGAACAATGGGTAAATAGTCCCGCATACTGGCAAATTTATGAAATTGCCTATGCTAATGAGGGTAACTATGGTATGCAGGATTTTATAGCAGCTGGTGGGGAAATCAAACTTATTCCTGACCCGGAAAATCGAGGGATATATATTAGTGCTGAATTAGTGTACCCCACAACTCCTACAGATTATACTAATATCTCTGATGCAGAATTTAAGTCTGGCAGAGAAGCAGTATTTAATGTGTATAACAGTCTTAACGCAGTATCCGACATGGCGCTTGACCCGACAACTGGTATTATGAGCTTTTCAGGGTTTGCTGGCATACTCGACAATAAAATTATGGAATTGGCCACAAATAGTTATCATGCTTTAATTAGTAGTGGACAACCGCCACGGCCATTTCCTATTGTAGCCCAGCGGTGGGCGCAAGCATTAAGTCCTTATATGGCAGATATTAGTAATCAAAATATTGCTATGGCAGACAGTATTTGGGATAAATTTGAGTCTGATCCTACAACTGTGTCTGCTGAGGAACTTGCCTTCGCCGGTGAAAACTTTAATGCCCGCGTTAACTTGGATAGAAACTACGGAGTTAATACAGGTGATACAGAAGCACTTAGCTCTAGGCTTGAGCAAATTGACGCAGCGGCCGAAGAGTTAGCTACGACTGAAGCTGCGGATAATGAAGATGATGATGCGGATACAAGGAGAGAGGAACTTTTAGCACCACAACAAAGAGCAATAAATGAGAGGTCACTTGCTAGGCGGCTAGAGGAACTTGAGAGAGTTCTTAATAGACAAGCAAATATTGAGAGACGCTACGAAGCGTTTGCCAATGATCAAGAAGCTCTAGATCATATGGGCATAAATCAAGCTGGAAGAACCTTTGATTTATACGAACGAACTTTGAGAAAAATTCAAGAAGAAATTGAAGCTTTAAATGCTGAAATTAATACATTACAAGCTGCGCTTGAGGAATAATGGCAGAACGTAAAAATTTATACAGCCTTTTAAATGTACCTAATCCTGCTGGTGAACAAGTTCCATCTGCTGTAGAACCATTCAGCTTTCCTAGTGAAGTTGTTCGTACTGTTGGTACAGGACTACATGATGCTGCCCAAGCGATCGTGGACTTTCCTAAAATTGTGTCCGGAATAGATTATGATGTAAAAATTCCTGAATTTACTGAGCGTCCTACTACTAAGTATGGTGACGTAGCATCCTATGTGGTACAGTTTGCTGTGCCTTATGGTGCTGTTCTAAAAGGTGTGTCTATGGGGTCTAAACTATTTGGCCTTGGTCGCGCCGCAACTAAAGCACAAAAACCTACATCTATTCTCCGGAAAGAGGAAGCTGCTGGGGAAGCTATTGAGGACGTAATTACACCACCAGCACCGCTTACTAGAAAACAACGATTAATGAAGTACGCTGGTGCAGCAGCTGTCACAGATTTTATTGCTTTTGCTCCTAACGATCCTACTCTTGGTAACTTTTTACAGGAATTAGGTGCTGATAAAATCCCTGTAGTTAATGCAATCAGTGAACTTTTGGCTACGGACGAAAGTGATTCCGATGCTCTTAACCGCTTCCGACATGTAATGGAGGGGTTAGGTCTAGGTGCGGCTATTCCTTTAATCTTTAAAGGTCTAGGTAAAGGTTTGTCCTTGTCTGGTCATGCAGTTCAAAAAGTAGCTCCTAAAACTGTTTCTAAACTTGCTGAGATTCGTGATGCTAAAATTAACTCACTGAATAAGTCTATCCAGCACTTTATTGATAGTAGCCACGCGGTTCGTCTTATTGATGAGGCTCTAGAAAATGTTAGCCCTAGGTCACAAAAATCTCTTCATACAGCATTAAGTGCATGGCAAGAGAGACGTATGTTAGCTTCCGTGGAGCAATTGCAAACTATTGCGTATAAAGATGGGGTGTATATCCGTGGTGCAAATAATGCAATGATTCGTCTCCCGGATCATATTAGTCGCCAAGAAATTGAACATAATATTGCTAAATTTGGGGAGGATAATGTAGACCTTTTCCAAGAATATTTGTACGCCCGTCAAAGTAAGCAACATAAAGCTACCTCCAAAGGCTCCGCTCTTGATGATGAGACAACGGACAAGATCATTAACCGTGTGAATGCCCTACCACCTCAAGTCAGAACTGCATTTGAGAAGGGCGTTACTGACATGCAAAGGTATAACAAGGCAATATTGAAGATGCTCCGTCATGAGGGCATGATCAATGATAAAACCATGAAAGCCCTTGGTAAAGTTATGGTTAATGGGGTTGAAGAGGATCGTATCTGGGTGCCCCTTCTGCGTAAATCTGATGATGAGGCTATTGAATTGGCACTGTCTATGCGCGGTATTAATATCAAAACCCCATCGAAAGTCCAAATCTCTAGAAAAAATTTATCGAAAGTAGATCAGGAGAAACTTAAGAAGTACAATATTGATAACCCATTAAACCAAGCATATAATAACCTTGAGTTAGGGTATCACCACATCATTAAAGCCGTGGCTGAAAATAGAGCCAAGAGAGTGATGTACGACACTATTACTAAATTAGGTGAACAAGGTAAAGCTTGGGCAGAAAAGGCTGAGAAAACTCCAACTGCTGCTAGAATTTCTGGTGGTACTCTGAAGGAGTTCTTAGAAAAGCAGGGTGTTAAAGGAACTGCTTTGGAAGACGATAAAATCTTTGAACTGTTCAGCTTAAAATATAACGTCAAAGACAATACAGATATTATCTGGCGTGATGGTGTTGCTGAAATGTGGACTGTTAAAGACCCACTGCTTATGGATTCCCTCGCATCTATGGGGCCACAGCTTGTTGGGGATTTGGCCAGATTTTCTATGCGTTGGGGCGGAAAGTTTAAAAACTTCCTCACTCGCATGGTTACATCTTCCCCAACCTTCTTCGCAGCTACTAACTGGACGAGAGATACTTTATCCGTTAGTATTCTTATGAAGGGGTTTTTACCATTCATTAGTTCATATAGAGGACTGTATCACCAATTATTTAACACTGAACTTGCCCAACGAGTACGAAGATCAGGTGGTACTTTCGGAGATAAGGCTTACGCCGATTTTAGACATGCCAGAGAGTACCAAGGTAAGAATGCACAGCGTATTCATACTATTGATGGCCCTAAAGGTATGTCTGCCGCTATTGGATTTATTGATAAATGGACCCAAAAGTTTGAGATGGCGTCTCGTACAGAGGCGTTCAGACTGTACACCAAACAGGGGTACTCTGATACTGTAGCCGCGTTCAAGGCTAGAGAAATTGCTGTGGACTTTGCTCAACATGGAAGTAGTGTTGGGTTCCGTGTAGCTACGGCTACCGTCCCATTTTTGAATGCCCATATCCAAGGTTTACACCGAACTTTACGAGCACTAGGAGCCAAAAAGTTGATTGGCAAAAAGCTTACTGCCGAAGAAGCAGATGAAGTGGGCCGTGCTTGGACTAATGTGATGGCTATGACAATTACAGGTGGTATTATTCTACCCATGATTCACTACAAAAGTGAAGATGAAAGCATCCGTAAGACGTATGATGAGGTTCCTGTACATCTTAAGAACACCAATTTTGTAGTCGTCACACCACAGATTGGCGGTCAGAACCATGTCCTACTTATCCCTAAGCCATTCGATTTTGGCATTATCCCAACTATTGCGGAGAAATTTTTAGATTCAGAATACATTGAATCTGACGCTATGGTTATTAGGGAGTATTTATGGACGGCATTGCTTAACTCTACTCGCATGGGTGATGCATCTATGGCCCCGCAATTTATCCGGCCCTTAGTAGAGCTTAAACTTAACAAGAAGTTTACTGACGCCCCTATTGTGCCTCGTAACTTAGAGGGTGGGACCATGGCTCAGAGACGATTCTGGACTAGCCCTACAGCTACATTCTTTGCTGATATTGCTGGTAATGCTAACTTTGCTCCTGAGTGGAGTAAATCCCCTTTAGCTATTGAGCATATTCTAAACTCCTACTTAGGTACTGTTGGTGGCTTTGTAATGGACTACATTACTGATCCAGCTTTCCGTGCGTTTCTTGAAATGCCAGATAAGCCGCTGGAAGATGAGTATGGTCGTTGGCCGTGGGAAGAAGGTGCAGCATTTGGTTTAGGTAAAGTACTAAAGGTACTTCCTATTCGTGCTATGTCGGGTAATTTAGCTACTACACGCTCAGAGAATGAGTTGTACGATGCCTTTCAAAGAGCAAGTAAATTCCAGATTGACTTTAACTCTGCTAAAGATAATCTAGATAAATTTACTCGTAAGCAATTTAAAGAAATGCTCCGTGATCCAGAGACTATGTTCTTCCTTACACAATACCCTCTGCTTGAGCAGACCTTAGATTCATTAGCTAGGATAAACTCTGCTATTGAAGTATTAGCACGTACTCGCCCAGAAAATCTGGAGGAACGTAGTAATTTACTCAAGGCCCGTCAAGAGATCGCCAGTAAAATTATGGATGTGTATCATGGACAACATAATAGATTTAAGGTTCAACAGCAGGGTATGGCTGAAGGTGGGCTTGTTGCTAAAACACTACAAGAAAAACTACAAGAAAAAGTAGATGAGGCAACAAATTTTGTTACTGACCCACTAAAGGCGGCGTGGCGAAAGGTTGTACCATCTAATGCCCGTGTATTTCTAGAACACTTAGTTGGTGCTGGAGACGGTGTGCAAACAGAAGATTTATCGAAAACAGATATAGATACTCTACGAAATGCTGTTACCAGAAAAGCACAGGAAACAGGTGAGTCATCTGGGCAGATAGGATATGGTGAGTATTCAGATAAAGGGGATATGCCAGCATTACAATTTTCGACAGGTAATCAAGGTCTAGTTCCCACAATCTGGCAATCTTACACTGACCCAAACTTTAGATTAGAAACACTTTTAGGTACAGCCAATTATGAGATTCTTGACGACGGTACAATTAAAATTACAGATACATATAATTGGAATGCTCCCTCACGAGAGCTAGTAGACGAAAAAATAGCAGAGCAAGGCGGAAAATTTAAAGCCTTACTATGGGCACTTAAAGAACATGGGTTTTCTGGTATGTTAAATCTTGCGGGTAACATATTTATAGCTACGGATGATGAGGGTGAACCTTACACATTTGAACTGCCGCCTGAAGAAATAAATTAATAGAGAGGATTTAAAATGTTCGCATTTGTTAAAGCACTAATTAGCCCTGTAACAGCTATTGCTGGACCCATTATTGATGGGTGGCAGAAACGCAAATCTGCTGAATTAGAAGCAGACTTACGAGTTACAGAGGCACTTACTGCGGCTAAGATAAGCCATGCAGAGACAGCACAAGCCGGTGAAATTAATTGGGATGCTATGGCCATGAAAAATTCAGCAGGTTCGTGGAAGGATGAGTTTTGGACTATTGTATTTGCTATCCCAGTAATCCTGTGCTTTATCCCCGGCATGGCCCCAGTTGTGTTATCTGGGTTTCAAGTATTGTCTGCTACACCAGTTTGGTTCCAAGGGCTATTTGGAGTACTGGTAGCGGCCTCTGTAGGATATCGCAAGGCAGCCGACTGGATTTACAATCTAAAGTAGGATAGTTTCAACAAGACCGATAACCGGCAAGCTCCACACAAACTAAAAGGGCGGGATGATTACTCATCCCGCCCTTCTTTTATTTAACTACTTAGAGAGTCGCGCAAGCATAGCAATTAATCTCCATGCCAACTGCAATCTCCACAATCTTCGGAGTATTCCAATTCATACACATCACCTCCTTTCCAAAGTTAAGTGTTTAAAATGTCAGTGACAGCGTTATTAATTACATGATAATGCTCTTCAAATCTCTGAATAACTTTCTTAAGGTTATACCCATATTCTGTGGCACCATCATATTCGGCATCAACAATACTGGCAATAGTTTGGGCATTCTGCCCGGATAACCGTACTACTATATTACCATCGGTATTTAAACATAATTGAATCTCAGATAAAACTCCTAAGTGTTCCTTAAACTCCACGTAACGCCTCCCAACTAATAGGCCAAAGTGTACTACACTCTTTATCAATCATCTCAGCTATTTCCCTACTTTCTGCTTGAGCATCGTCAGACATACGCAACCCACATATTCTAGCAAAGGCTGCCATAGAACCTGTCCAGTACCAACTTGTGTACATCGCTTGTGGTAGCACCATTCGGGCCTGTTCAGGACACACACCTTTATCTAGCAGACCAAAATAAAGTTCATTACATTCCAAGAAAACTTGATGAACCCAATTATCATCTACTTCTACTACTCCAGCACTACCCTGCTTCTTATTTTCTGCTATGCCTCTCCACACGTTAGGCATATAAAATTCAGGTTCACTGTCCACATAACGACGACTAATCTCATTCTCAGTAAGACCCACCTTATGCTTAAAAAGTTGTCTGGCCACAAATATAGGGGCCTTAACACGGAAAGTGGCAGTACAGTGACTGAACGGCGTCCAGTGATCATGCTTGGCTAAGTAACTAATGAGCTTCTGATCCGCTGTGTTTAACCATACTGGTTCTATATTCCATAGGGATCGACTTTTAGCGTCTACGTCAACTGGTTTCGTATCTTCATAAATCCAATCACTTTCCTTATCAAAAGATACTCTCGCCGCATTAACAACCGTAAGGTCTGTACCCATATGATCAATATAAGTTACATTCATGCTGCGTCCCTTAACTCTCTATGAAGTTCTGTAAGGTAATTAAGTGGATATTCAGGTACCCATGCAGAGGGTACCAAGTAATCAATAGGTATGTTATTATCTTTAACAAATTCAAGTTCTTGTGTAACACCTTTACTCCTAGTCCAGCCCTCTAACATAAGTACATATAATTTACTAGCTGAACTTAACATAGTCAAATCAAACTTAAGAAAGTCTTTATGCTCCCAATGTTTTAAGTATCCCCTGCTACGAATAGGGTAAGAATGTGTAATTGGGCTAAATATAGGATACCCCTTTTTTCTACCCATTAATTTACCAACAGCATGAGTAGTACATTCATATCGTAGCTGCTCGATAACTGGATTTTCATGCTCAAATGGAACTGCTAAATATGCATAAGTCAATATACGTCTCCATTTTCTTTCATCTTTTCATCTTCATATGGTGCTACGCGCCGTCTGTACATCTCTAATTTAGCGCACTCTAACGCACCAATAATATCATTCATAGCCTGATATGAATACCCATACCCCTGAATATACTCTAGACATATTTTTGTAATTAAGTAATTTAATTCACCAGGATTCTCTACATCTTCTGGATCATAAAGTCCCTCTCTTCTATCTTCTGTAATATACGGCATTATCCTTGAATTTCCTTATTCTCTAGATGAGTTATAATATCAGAAGCTAAGTACTGCTCTTCAGTCATAGTTTTCCACGACTTTAGGTATGCTGCGTAGGTATTAATCATTTGTGTTCTGGCTTCTTCCCATGTAAGCCCTTCTGTCTCAATAGGGTGTGGGCGTACACAGGGATCAACCACTAACATATAATACGTCATGTGTGTAAGTCAACCTTTTTAACAGGGGAGTAATAACTCCGGTATTTAAGCCCCTTCTCTTTAAACATTTGGGCCACCTGTTTCTGCTCTTCGATGAACTCCTTTAATTTTACTTCCCCTCTTGCAGCATACCTTTCTCGTCTTGCGTACACTCCGTCACCATCTACCACGCACTCCACAAACCCGGCAGCAATAACTGCTCTCGCACATTCTACACACAAAGAGCTAGGCACATAAATAGTACACCCTGATAATGCAATACCATTTTTAGCAGCGAAGTAAATAAGGTTTCTCTCAGCATGTTCACCCCATTTATACGCTTCAGGGAACTTCAACCTGTCTGGTAAATCAGCAACACCACTTGGCAGCCCATTATACCCAGACAGTCTAATATCATGGTGTGGGCCTACAGCTAATGCTCCAACCTTAATTGATAGCTTAGACTTAGATGCTACCACAGGTAGGAAACTCATAAAGTACTCATCCCAAGTCATAACTGACTCCTTTTAATATGTTGTACTTGGTATCCCGTGTGTGGGTCTAATATTTTAGCAATTTCAATTGCCCGCACAGCCGAAGCCCCGGCTAATAACGCCCCCATAGCATATCCTGCGCCACTTCCAATAGCATAGGGATCATCTTTTACGCTCTCAATAAGAAGCCCATCACCATAAATAGTAAAAAGAGCTTTCTTTGTTAAGATAACAACATTAAAATCTGGTGTGACACTTTTTGTTGACGTTAATTTGTCAGGCCAGAACCCCCCATTAAGATTTAATAATTCACCCGGCTGAAATGTTTTACACTCATACAAAATATAATCAATTAAGACTTTAGCATGTACCAAATCCCCTATCATTGTTGCTGCCATGCCATTTGCTATAAATAATTTTGAATATGGTTTTGGGTAGAGCATACCACCTACATCTGATACAAGTGAATCCACAGCTAAAACACCTTTTTTGTACACAACAGTTGTCATGACATATCCCACTTATCCCTAAGTGCAAGGTAAACAGGATGCCGTGGGGCGTCCTTAATACCTATTGGTGATGGTTTTAGCACCCGGACTACTCATCGCCCCCCTGCCCACCTCAAAGATGAC
>JAAOEI010000806.1_pt1 | contig 11810 bp, 15 predicted proteins | sample 7059261 | NCBI WGS metagenome assembly JAAOEI01 (sample SAMN14008812, study PRJNA610033) | viral metagenome | isolation source: viral particles filtered from seawater | place: China: Hangzhou Bay, Yangshan Deep Water Harbour | collected 2017-10-31
GCATACCCGTATATCATATTTACCTTAGTTCATATTAATTATAATTTTTAGCTTATATGAATTTTGAATAAATGTACAACAAAACTTTACTTTAAATCATTGGATTTTTTCAATTTTTAAAACAAGTGAATTTTGTTAAAAAAAACGGTCGTTAAAATGAACTAAAATTAATTAACAGAAAAATCTGAGGTTTACGCTTAGACCCCTTATATCTATACTCTTTGATTTCTTAAAAAAAAATAAACGATAACATTAATATTTAAAATTATTTAAAACAAACTCATCCAATAAATCTAAAGTTAATTTTTCTGATAATTTTTTATATTTATTAATACTAAGAATTGGTAATTTTTTGTTTAAGAAAGTTTTATCTAAATCCAAAGGTTTTGAAGTAACTGTTACTAGAAAAAAAACTGGTAAGGTTTTTATTTCAGGTTTTGGTTTATAAGTGCTAAAAACTTGCGTTATTTCTGGTTTATGTTCTAAAAATTCTATTTTAGTGCCTATAATTACATGTTCTTTTTCTTGTCTTAAAACATAGTATTTATCAAGCTTTTCAAGGTTTTTAACAAATTTTTCAAGAATCTCTAACATGTGATATAATTCATTAAAGTTTAAGTTATGCGTAAATGAAAACAGCTTTGGATAATATCAGAAAAATAGAAGATTTGGAAGATGGTTCGAGTGTTTATGAAATAGGTGCTCCAGTTCCTGAAGAAACCAACTCGGATAATTTTTACCAAAATCTAGCTGAAGACTTTTCTGTAGAGGGTTTAAACAAACTTTCATCTTTTTTAATTGAAACTATTGAGAAAGACAATGAATCCAGAAAAAACTGGATAGAGTCAGTTGAAAAGGTGAAACAATATTTAGGTTTTGAAATTGAAGACCTAGAAAACGTGCCTTTTCGTCAATCTACCAGAACCTTTGATACAACTCTTGCTAATTCCCTGATTCGTTTTTATTCAACAGTTAGATCTGAGTTATTACCTCAATCAGGTCCAACCGGTTTTAAAATCAATGGTATGGAAACGGAGGAAATGTTAAACAAAGGTGAAAAAGTAAAAGACTGGCTTAACTATTATCTTACTGTAGTCGATAAATCTTATTATTCTGACTTTGAAAGGTTTTTATTATATCTTGGTTTATACGGGAGCGGATTTAAAAAGGTTTATTACGATAAAATACTTGAACGCCCTATAAGCCGTTTCATTATGCCGCAGGATTTTATAATTGATAGTGATTGCACTTCGATTATTGAGTCAAATCGTTTGACGCATGTTTTACATCTTTCAAAAAGAGAGATTATTTTAAACCAGCAGAATAACATTTATAGAGACGTAGAACTTCCTTATTTAAAAACTCAGGAAGTTAACGACAATAACGATAATGACAATTATTTAAGTAAGATTAAAAAGGATGTTGATCTTAGTGTATATCAAAAACGTTCTTTATTTCCTATTTATGAAATTCATACTTACTTGAATCTGGACGAATATAACAAAAAAGATAGTTTTAGCAAAAAAGACAACACAATTCCTCTTCCTTACATTGTAACTATCGATAAAATCTCTCGGGAAGTCTTGTCAATCAGAAGAAACTGGGCTGAGGATGATGAAACACAAACAAGAGAGAATTATTTTATCCAGTATAATTATCTCCCGGGCTTTGGTATTTATGGCCTTGGTCTTGCTCATCTTATTGGTTCAAATTCAATTACACTTACAAAATTACTTCGGCAGTTAGTTGATGCTGGAACATTTAAAAATTTACCAGCAGGTTTGCGTGCAAAAGGATTCAAACAGCAGCAGAACGATATAATTGTAGGTCCGGGTGAATTTGTGGAAGTTGATACAGGGGGAGTTCCGCTTGCAGAAGCATTTATGCCTCTTCCTTACTCCGAGCCGTCAAATGTGCTTAGAGAACTTAGAAATGAAATAATGAATCAAACCAAGGAACTTAGTTCAACAAGTGAAATGGGAATGCTTGATTCAAAAGAAGATATTGCAACTGGCACTGTAATGGCTTTTCTGGAAACGCAAAATCGTATTCAGTCAGCAGTGCTTCGTTCAATTCATTATTCTTTAACTTATGAATTGCAACTAATCAATAAACTGTTTAGCAAAACTATAACAGTTCAACAATTTAGTGTTAATCAAAATCAGCAGGAAATAACATCTGGTGATTTTAGTGACGAGATAGCTATTATTCCCGTTTCTGATCCAGCAACAAATTCCACTGTTCAACGGATAATAAAAGCAAGAGCTACAATGGAAGTAGCAATGCAAGCTCCAGAACTTCATGATTTGCGAAACGTTTTTGCGATGGTTTATAAATCTCAAGGACTTGATAATCAGGAAATAAACGGCATTTTAAAACCTCCTCCTCCACAGGAACAGGAAATACTACCGCTTGATCCTATTAACGAGAATATCAATACTTTAAAAGGATTACCTGTTAAAGCTGCTATTTGGCAGGAACACGCAGCTCATAAACTTATTCATGGCGAATTTGCAAAACAAAACCCTGACTTGCAACCTATTTTACTTGCTCATATTAAAGAACATGAAGCGTTTGAGTATTTTATACAGATGCAGCAATTACTAGGATACGAATTGCCACCGCTTGAACAAATACAAGACCCACAAGTTCAGAATACCATTGCACTGGCAATAGCAAACGTATTACCAGAAACAAATATAGATCAGGCAGGAGGGCAGTTTGATCCAAATACTCTTCTTATGGCAGACATACAGCAAAAACAAGCTGACACTGCGGCTAAAGAAAGAATAGCTAACTTAAAAGCTGAAACAGATATTTTCAAGGCGCAACTCGATTTTGAAAAAGAAAAAGCCAAGATAGAGTCCAACGAAGATATGGCAATGTTAAAATCAGAAACCGAATTAACCAAACAGGAGTATTCAAATGGAAATCAATAAAAATATGAAAGCCGGCTATCAAGGCAAACGTGATGCAATGAGAGTAAAAGCTGAAAAACTACTTAACCACCCAGGCAAGGCAAAGGATGTTTATTATTCAAAATCCTGCGCTGAAAAAGAAAAGGTCAGACCTTTTAAAACTGGAGGTCATGTCAACAAACATGAAAAAATGGAATCCAAGAAAGAGGAAAAAATGGAACGCTGCGATATGGATAACGCAGGCAGAAAAGCAAAAACCATTCAAAAATTTGCCATGGGAGGAGTAGCTAAAATCCGTCATGAAGAAGCAACACCTCAAGGACTACCTAAAAAATTCAAGAAAAAATCGTTAAGGGAAGTTTTATAAATTAAATGCGATTGATCACAGTAGATTTAATTGAAGCTTTTATTAAGGCAAAAACAGAACTGGAGCAGTCTGTAACAGCAGGAAATATGACCAGTTATGATAATTATAAGTACTATATAGGTCGTATTCACGGCTTGTTACATGCTATTGAAATATGTCAAGAAACAGAAAAAAGGAGTTTAAATGATCAAAAATATTGATGAAATTTTAAAAGATGACTTGGGTATTGATTTTGACAACTATTCGCTAGAAGAAGAGATAGCTAAATACGATGGAGTCGATCCAGTTGGTTATCAATTGTTGATAAGGGTATACGTACCTAAAGAGATAACACAAGTAGGAAATATTTTGTTACCTAAAGAGTCTATTAGTAAATTAAATCAAGATGCAAAACTAACTAATTTGACTGGGTTAGTGATAAAAGCAGCTTCCGGTGTATATAAGGATCAAGAGCGTTATCAATATACCGGATCATATTGCCAAGTAGGAGATTGGGTGCAATTTCCTAGAGCAAGTGGTCATAGTTTTGCTCATAACGGCATTACATCTATTTATATGACGGAGGATTATATTCTAGGAAAGGTAAAAAACCCAAAGACTATTACAAGAATTGTAGCTTAAGTCAAGTTTAGGAGAAGTGGGATTCGACAAATCTTGACTTAAAGCTACAACACCCCATTTGATTTACCAATTAAAAAAAAGGAGTAAGGATGAATATAACACCAGAAACATCTATAGACAATCAAGAACAACAATTGCAGGAAGACAGCACAGGTCTTGCTGAAATTCAAGCTGCTTTAGAGGAAATAGAAAAATTAAAAAAAACCTCAAGCGAAGAAGAAAAGGAAATGGAAAACACAGAAGAAGAAAAAGGAGAACCAGAGGAAACACAGGAGGCAACCGAAGAGGAAATAGAAGCTCCTAAAAAGAAAGATAAAAAACTCTGGAAAGAGATAAAACGCAAATATCAGATAATGGCCGAAAAAGAAGCGTTGGCCAAAGAAAATGCACAACTTAAACAGATGCTTGAGGAGTCATTAAGCTCAGGTACTTATCACTATGGAAAAAGTGCTCATGCCGAATTGGAACGAGCCAAGGAAAACAAAAAGAGAGCTATTGAGGACGGAGATGTTGACGGACTTATTGAAGCTGATCTTGCTTTAACCAAGGCTATGAACGCTATCAATGACCTTGAAAAATGGGCTTACACAGGAAAAAAAACAGAAAACCCTATACCTATAAACAACAATCTGGATTATGGCGAAACAGAAGCTGAAATAATAGCTGACTGGCTCGAAGATCATCCATATTTGCAACCGACAAGTTCTAAATACAATCAGGCTTTTGCAAATCAGGTAGCAGATTTTGTTAATCGTTTGGATAATCAGATAGCACGTAATGGTCAAAAAGACGTTTATTTCTCGGATGAATACTTTGGCGCAATAGATAATTACATTACAACATTAAAGAAAGGAGCAGGGCAAGCGGCAAAAACTGTAGAATCTGCGGCGCATGTAGGTGGAGTAAGAAATTCCTATAGTTCATCACCAACAAGCAAAATCAATTCTTCAAAACAGATGATTTTGACAGCTGATGAAAAAAGAATGTGCGTTAACAGCGGTATTAAAGAAGAAGAATGGTTGAAATACAAATTGGAAGATTTAAAGAGAGGTAAATAATCATGACACGTAATAATAGAGAAATTGAAACAAGAACCCATGAGATGAGAGAGGTATATGATACTGAATACACTAGTCCTCTTGCTATTCCTCCCGGAGTAAAAAAAGACGGATATTCTTATAGATGGGTAAATACCGGTATAAAAGGAGCTGAAAATCATAGAGTTGAAGAAATGGCAGCTAAAGGATGGACAGTTGTAAAAGCAGATAGAGCTCCGGGATTTAGTTTTGATCCATTGGGACGTAATCCGTTAAATCAGCAATTCATCTGTTATAAGGACGTAATACTTATGGAACGCCCAGAAGAATACTGCAAAAACGCTACCAGAGTATTTAACAAGTTTAATGAAGATAGAATAAAATCCCTTAGAGGAGTTAGTAATGACATCGGTAGTTTTTCAAAACCATTAAACTCTATAAACAGTTTTTAAATATGTCTTATACCATTTTTTCAACAAACACCAGTTACCCATCGCAGTATCCTTACCAGTTGATCGAGTTGACTGGTAATATAACTTTAGGATGGGCTACCTCTTTTAATACGTTCATAGCTGCGGCCGGTTATAATGAAATTACTACTACCCAAGACGGATATGTTATTACTTTGCCTGATGCAACCCTTGCCTCTGAGGGGGTAGATGTTTTGTTCAGCAATATATCCGCTTATAATTTTATCGTGAATAAAAGTGACGGAACATTATTATATACTGTCAATTCCGGTGTAATTGTTGATCTCAAATTGATAGACAACACCACTTCTGCTGGCGGTTGGCGTATTATTCCTTTTCTTGGAGGTTATAACGGAATAACATCGTTTAATATTGAAAGTCCTGACAACACCATCACTATAACCAATGGAGCTGTTACTCCACCCGGCGCAACAATCAATCTTCAGCTACCAACATCAATTAGTAATCTTAATAATGTCACTACAACAGGTTTTCCAGTTATACAAAATACCTCTCCTTTAACATGGGAAACAAGACAGTTGGCAGCAGGAAATAATATAAACATTATCAATCCCGATGGAATAACTGACAATCCATTAATTAATTTGAACGATAATTTATCCGGTCTTGTTTCAGCGCAAATAGGCAACGTATTGATAAATGGATTGGAAATTACAACAAACGAGCCAGACGGAAGTGTACTTTTAACCAGTGATGGTGAGGGGTATGTAATTCTTAATAATGTTACTGTAGACACTAACGGAAATATGGTTGTTAATGGTAATCTTACAGTAACGGAAACTTTTAATAATCCGTTAACCCCTAAGGTCTGGTGTACTTTTACTGATATTATAACAGGAGAATCAAATGATATTACCATAGAGGGATCATCTAATGTTTCTACTATAACCGGTTCAAATGGAGTTTATACAATAAACTTTATAACTTCGTTATCAAATGTAAACAATTACGGAGTTGTTATAACACTAGGAACTACAGGAGGCCCGCTACCTTTGGTTTCTCATGGTTTCTGGACGGTTAGAGAAGCTGGTTATGTTACTATTTCCATTGTAGATGCAAGCGGTGAACTTGTATCATCCGTCCCTAATGGAGCAACTGTTGTGATTATGTCTGTTTGATTTAACAAAAAAAAATCAAATTTAAAAAATGTGATATACTAATTATTAATACAGGTTTCTACGCAACTTAAAAGCGTATCTCTGGGTTTTCCTTAACCTAAAAAAAGGATGTTTTCAGTCAGGCGAGACTTTAAAACGTCTAACTGGGTTTTCTTATCTTACCTTAAAAAGATTTTAAAAATCATAAAAGTTTCTACGCAACTTAAAAGCGTTTGCAGGGTTTTGGCTTTCTTATCCTAAAAGATGTTAATTAATATTTTTTTAACAAATTTTAGAGGTTTTTATGTCTTACGGAGTCAATGCTCCTTTTGGTCTACGCCCAGTTTCTTCAATAACTGGGGGCAATTGGACTGAAAAAGTAAATGAATATTATATCTCAGCAAGTGCTGATGGAACTACAACTTACGCTACATCAATTTTTACTGGCGATCCGGTTATCTGGAATCCTGTGATAGCAAACCAAGGAGGCGGTACTATTGCAAGATATGGTTTTAATACAGATTATAACGCAGGAACAAACAGTGTTTCAGTTCTCGGTGTGTTTATGGGATGTGAATATTTTTCAACAAACACCGCAACTAACAACTTAATCAAATCAGCTTATTGGCCAGCATCAACTCAAGTAGTTGCCGGTACTAAAATAAAAGCATACGTAATTGATGACCCAAATGTTGTTTACGATATTCAAGTTTCCACTTGGAATAACACCTTAAATGAGGCAAGGTTTCCATATGGTTTAATGGGTCAAAATTTTGGTTTTGGACTAGGAGGAGGCGGCGCAAATCTAGTTCCTCAGAATCCGGCAACTGGAAGTATTATTACTGGGCAATCAGCAGTTTATTTAACTACAGCATTCTCTGCAAACAATCCTGTTCGTAGTACACTAACTTTACCTTTAAAAGCAATTGGATATACCCCTGATCCAAAAAATTTAGCAAATCCAATTAGCTACATCGCAGATGCTACCACTGCACCATTTTTAAATGTAAGGGTTCAAATTAACAATCACACCTATAGAGCTGGTTCTGTTGGGGTAGTAGCAGCATAATTAAAAAAAGAGGAATAACTATATGATTAATACCGGTCAAATTGCTCAGTTACTACGTCCTGGTCTAAAAGCGGTTTTTGGGCAATATCCAACATATCCTGAACAATGGACAGAGATATTTAAAACTTACCAATCCGACAAATATCAGGAAATTGAAGTTGAGATGAAATACCTCGGCGCAGCTGATATTAAAGCGGAGGGACAACCTATTGCTAGTGATTCGATGGGGCAAAGGATTGTAACTAATTACATTCACAAAAGAGTTGGTTTAAGCTTTACAATTACAAAAGAAGCTGTGGAAGATAATCTTTATCAATCCCAATTTCCAGAACAGGCAAAATCTCTTCGTAATTCCTTAAGAGTTACTAAAAACATTCTTGGAGCAAACATACTCAATAACGCATTTAATGCAGCTTATCCTATTGGGGATGGTCAATCAGTCTGCTCTACTGCTCACCCAATTGACGGCGGCACTTTTTCCAACTCCCTTGCTGGTAATGCTTCAGTTGATTTTAGTGAAGCCGGTGTGGAGCAGGCTATAATGATGATTCAGAAATTCCCAATGCAAAGCGGTATTCTGTCTCAAACAATGGCTAAGAAAATGATTTTACCGAGAGAGTTGCAATTTTCTGCTTCCCGTCTTCTAAATTCTGCTTTCCGTGTTGATGTAGCAAACAACGATATCAATGCTTTATATCATAATGACTACATCCCAGAGGGGTATAGAATTAATCAGTTTTTAACTTCACCTACTGCTTGGTTTGTTTTAACTGATGCAGAAGATGGATTAAAACACTTCCAGAGAACTCCAGTTGAAACTGACACTTATGTTGATTATCCAACTGACAACGTGATGGCCAAGGCTACAGAACGTTATTCTTTTGGTGTTTCAAACTGCCGTGCTATTTTTGGCTCACCGGGAGTTTAATTTAACAATGGTAGGTCGTTTTAATGACCTACCATTACAATATATATTTTTAGATTTTTATGGCTAGATCATTCAGTTACAGTTTTCCCGTTGGTAATACAACAGATGTCTGCCTGTTGCAGACACTGGTAGGAGCTGGCTCTCTTGTTTTAAATGGTAACCTTGTTAACTTAGTTAATGGGCAGCTTTCTTTTATTGAAAAAGGATACAGTAGGCAACTTTCTCTAACTTCTGCAAATAATTTATCAGCTCAACAATTTACTATTAATGGTATACAAAATGGTGTCCCCATTACTGAAAATATAGCAGGACCAAATGCTAACACTGTTTATTCAACAGAAGTTTTTGACACGATTATTTCTATTAGTGTTAATGGAGCGGTAAATGGAATAAGTATCGGGACAGGATGGAAAGGATTTTTTCCACTAATTGCCGTTAATCTTGAAAGAGATATTATTAATTACACTTTAACACTAGCTACAGATGGTAATGATAATTCCATGGCAATATTCGGAACAATAGACAATATAGCCAATAATGGCGAGACATTTCTGAATATGGTGGTAAATAACTATAATTTATTTACTGTAAGAGCTCTTACAGCTTTAGCTCAACTTGTCTATACCTCTACTTATACAGGAACAAACCTTACTCCCAATCCCGTTTATTCATCTTTTGTAATTCAACTTGGAACATCAGCGTTGTCAATAAACGTTCCTATAAAACTAAATTTCATTCAAATTTAACGGGGAATCATGGCTATTTTTACTAAATTAACATGGCCAATCGTTGACAAATCAGCTGTATGCTCCTTACAGGATATAGCGTCTGCTGGTTTATTGTTATTAAATGGAACATTAAGCGATCCTAGTATCGTTCCATCACAGATTTCTTTTATCAATTACAATTTGATCAGATCAGTTTCCATTTCTTCGTTAAATAACCTAAGTGCGAGAACTTTTGTTATCAATGGTTTTCAAAATAATGCTCCTGTTACCGATACAATAAGTGGACCAAATAACAATACTGTATATGGAACTGTGCATTTTGATGTTATTACTTCCGTTCATATTGATGGAGCAGCAAATGGTGTAAGTGTAGGGACAGGTGATGTAGGATATTTGCCGTTATTTGTAGTAAACACAGGAACTACAACAATTAATTACTCATTATCAATAATATTTCCTCCAACAGGAGTTACTAATATTGATTATTCTGTTTTCCAAACGCTTGATCAGATCAATACCAGTTTTTTAACTTTTGATTCTCAGTTAGGTAATCTGTTTCCGTTAACTAGATTAATTAATCAAACAAGTTCACAGATTGCCAATTATCAAAATATCACCAATTTTATTTTATTAAAAATCAATAGTTCGGGAACTCCTTTAACCGATACTTTTGATTTTGTGTTTTTACAAACTTAATTAACAAAAAGGTAGGATTATGGCACGTAGTAGAGCAACAAGAAATGCAATGATAGAAAAACAGGCTAAACCCAAACAATGGATTCAAAAAGCTATCAACCCAGAAACCAAAGGAGCTTTACATAAAGCTTTAGGAGTGGCGCAGGATAAAAAAATACCAGAATCAAAATTGGAAAAAGCGACTCACTCCAAAAATCCTTTAACTAGAAAAAGAGCTAATTTAGCAGAAACTTTAAGAAAATTTAATTAATGGTAAAATATGCCTACTACTTCAGGAAGATATACTTTTCAGGTTATAGAAGTTGAAGTTATCATTAGAGAGGCGTTTGAAAGAATCGGTATTTTAGGAGAGTTTGTTGAGGCGCAAAAGTTACTTGCGGCTAGAAACAGTATAAATTTTCTTCTTTTGGAATGGATGAACAAAAGTGTCAACCTCTGGACATTGCAATCAACTTATCTGGCTTTAACTCCAAACCAAGGACAATACACTTTAACAGATACAATAAGCGACGTTATCCAAGCCAATTTAAGAACTTTTACTCGTCAACTAAATGGAACTGCAACAGCTTCTAATGGAGGAATAGCCTTGAATGCTTTTGATGGTGATCCTCAAACAGTTTGTGACGCAGGGAATAATGGCAATATTTCCTATGATTACGGAGCTGGAGTTACACAGCAAATTAATTTTATAGGAGTGCAATCATCTGTTACAAGAAATTACACATTATTGCTGGAAATTTCTGTTGATAATTTGAACTGGAATGTCTTACATACTATTCCTGCACAAACTTTTATTGATGGCATTACTACATGGATTGATGTACCGATACCTGTAAATGTAAGAGCTTATAGAATCAGGGAAACAGGCGGAGCTCAATTATCTTTAAAAGAACTTTATTTTAACAATAACATTCTTGATTTACCTATTTCAAATGTAAGTAGATATGAATATTACACTTATCCCAATAAAAATTTATCTGGAAGACCTAGTGTTTTTTATTTTGATCGTCAGATTACTCCAATTTTAAATATATGGCCAGTTCCTACTAACCAATACAATTGCATGCAATATACTTTTACAAAGATGATGCAGGATGTAGGAGCATTTACCAACTCACTTGAAATCCCCTCTCTTCTTTATCCTGCTATGGTTTGGGGGGTAGCTTATTATATGGCTTTAAAATATGTTCCTCAAACAGCTTCCATTATGCAATCTGAGTATGAAAGAGCATTTAATTTGGCTACTAATAAAGACACTGAAACAACACCTTTGACAATTTCTCCTGATTACAGCAAAGAGTATTATTTATGAGTTGGACTAGTAAATGGAAAAGTAAATATGTTGTTATTGACCCTAAAAATCCAGCGGCTTTAGGCGAGTGCGATGACAGTGGTTTTACTTTTAATCGTAAAGACTTGGTAAAACAGATGGAATGGCGAGGTGATAACCTTGTATGGACTGGTCTTATGGTTGGCAAACCTTATTTGGATGTTCCACAAGAACAAAATAGACCACCAATAGTAAAAAATGATCCAAGACCAGTAATTAATCCACGTTTGCCTACACCTTATATTTCCCCTGAGGCAAATCAGGTTTTGCCTAACTATCAACTTGTGAACAAATTAAACAATTTTAATTGGGGCAATTAATGAGCGATAGAAACACATTAAGAATATTATCATTGGATGGTGGTGGAGAAAGAGGATATTTATCGTTAAAATTTTTTCAAAAATTTGTTCAACAATGGGGAATTACGCCTAGTGATATATGGAAAAATTTTGATGTCATCGCTGGTACTTCTATTGGTGGTATTACTGGACTAGGAAAAGATAAATCAGGCAATTTAGTTTACACCCT
>JAAOEI010000807.1_pt1 | contig 11805 bp, 20 predicted proteins | sample 7059261 | NCBI WGS metagenome assembly JAAOEI01 (sample SAMN14008812, study PRJNA610033) | viral metagenome | isolation source: viral particles filtered from seawater | place: China: Hangzhou Bay, Yangshan Deep Water Harbour | collected 2017-10-31
GTAACTTCAAAACCGAAACGCATTTCAGTTGCTGATGGAGTTGTCCACATAATATATTCCTTTGTGAATAATTCCAAACTATCAGGACAAGATAGACATTATCTTGATGGCTGATTTGATGGGTAAGTTTTAAGCTTACATATATATTATAACATGATAGATAAGGAAAGTAAATAGAGATAATCATGAGTTCATTTATTAAACACATGCCATGCAATAAGTGTGGAAGTAAAGATAACTTAGGTGAGTATGATGACCACTTTTATTGCTTTGGTTGTGGATATTACAAGCGTAAAGATGACCTTGAATCTTTGCGTGAGCGACTGCAACCCAAGCAAGATAAGTCTAATGAATACAGTATGTTAGATACGACACCTGACATACCACTTGAAGGTGTCCGTTGGCTAATGCGTTATGGTATTACTGTGCCAGAAATAACTTTGCATAACATACAATGGTGTGAAAGTCAACGGTTACTTGTGCTAATTAATACTGTACAATACTGGCAAGGTAGGTCTTTCAAACCTATTGGTCCTAAGTATTTATCACATGGACTCAAGCCCTTGACAACTTACGGAAAATCTGATACAATAGTAGTATTAGTTGAAGATATACTGTCGGCTATAAAGGTATCTCGTCTCGGAAACGCGAGCTCCATCCCGCTGATGGGGAGCTCGGTTTCCTCCGACTTCGAGAAACAAATTGTCGGAATGAATAAAGATATATACATCTGGTTAGACAGAGATAAAGCTAAACAAGCAGTAAGAATTAAGAATAGATTCAAAGGTTTAGGATGTAATGCTAAAGTAATTATTACAGACAAAGACCCTAAGGAATATGATACTCAGGAGATTAGTAAATGGTTGAAGAACAAATAATAAAACTGTTCTGTAATGACAAAGATTATTATAATAAATATTATAAATATATTAATCTTAATTACATTAAAGTTAATTACAGTAATCATTATAAACTATTTATCAGTATAGATAGTTATTATAATAATTACAAAGACAGAAACAGTATAACAAAACAAGAACTAGAAACAGAATACAATAGTAATTATTATTTACAAGAACAAGAAAGAAAAGAATTACATGAACTAGTAAACAGAATAGAAGAACAAGAACTAACAAACATAGAACAGTTAAAAGATTTATTAACTGAACACAAACGCAGAGCACTCGCTGGTGATGTTGCTCGTATAGCTCTTGATGTTGAAGATGGTAATGCTGACATGGATACACTCATGACTAAAATATCTGAGCTAGATATTGCAGAGCCTGACTCTGATGATGTAGACTTTGTCAATATGGATTTAGAATATTTGTTTGAACAACAGGCTCAGAACCCTGGGCTACGCTGGAGACTTGATTGGCTTAACAAGTCTCTTGGTTCTTTACGCAAAGGTAACTTTGGTTTTGTATTTGCTAGACCTGAAACTGGTAAGACTACATTCCTTGCTTCTGAAATAACACACATGATTAAACAAACTGATGGTGATATACTTTGGTTTAACAACGAAGAAGATGGCAAAGCAGTAGCATTCAGGATATACCAAGCATACTTTGGTCAGACATTACAACAACTTAGAGATACTAAAGCATCTAACAATGGCATATATAAAGACGAAGTAGGCAATAGAATTAAGTTACTTGACACTGTAGACTCTAGTAACTACAAACGTATAGAAGAAATAATTAAAGCTAGTAATCCAGCCTTAATTATCTTTGACCAAATTGATAAAATAAAAGGGTTCAAGGCAGACCGTAATGACCTTGAACTAAAACAAATATACCAGTGGGCTAGAGAAATAGCCAAAGCACATGCCCCAGTAATTGCCATCAGCCAAGCATCAGGCGAGGCTGAAGGCAAACTGTGGCTAACCATGGATATGGTAGACAGCAGTAAAACTGCGAAGCAAGGTGAAGCAGACTGGATACTAGGCATTGGTAAAGAACAAGACAACACAAGTAGAATGAGATATTTTAACATAACAAAGAACAAGCTAGTAGGTGATGAGGATACACTACCTGACATGAGACATGGTCAAGGACAGATACTAATTAAACCAGAGATTGCAAGATATGAAGACATTAGATAAAGCTATGCGTAATACATACGCACCACATACAGATTTTGGATTCTTACTAGGAGCTATACCTAGTAATCCTAAAGCTATACCAAGCAATATAGATATGGTAATTGAAAGACGCAATAAGTTTTTTATTGGTGAATGGAAAAGACCTAATGAAGAAATAAGTATGGGTCAAAAGATATTGCTTAAAGCTTTAGCTAAAATGCCTAACTTCTTTGTATATGTAATTGAAGGGTGGTCTACTAAAGATGAAACTGTTGTTAATGGTATATATAGATTACAAAATAACTTACTACGCAAGGTAGGTAAAGGTAAAGAAGACTTGCGTGATATATATTGTTCATGGTATAATAGTGTAGAAGGAAAATAATATGAGCCATATAGTATTAGATGTAGAAACAACCATATCAAACAAAGGTAATCCTTTTGATATGACAAACAAGTTATGTTATGTTGGTTTAGGTAGAAACCAACAGGTAGATTTATACGACATAGAGTTTAGCCCTGAGCCCTACAAGAGCTTACTCCTGACTATCCAAGATACAGTGGATAGTAGCTCAATGATTGTAGGGTTCAACCTTAAGTTTGACTTGCACTGGCTGGCTAGGTATGGGATTAACCTGACCGCATCCCGAGTATGGGACTGTCAGCTGGTGCATTTCATTCTTACAGGTCAACAGAATCCATACCCTAGTCTCAATGCTGTAGCTGAGTACTACAATCTAGAAAGCAAACTAGACGAAGTCAAGTCACAGTACTGGAACAACGGTATAGATACAACAGAAGTACCAGAAGAATTACTGCGTGATTATCTAACACAAGATGTAAACCTTACAGAACAGATAATGATAAAGCAGATGGAAGAACTAAACAACAAACCACATCTCAAACGACTTGTAAGTCTACACAATCAAGACTTACTAGTCTTGCAAGAGATGGAGTTTAATGGTATAATATATAACTACAACAAATCAATTGTATTAGGAGATGAACTTGAAGAACAAATTGATAAGCTTGATAAAAAACTTTTTTTACATCACGGTGTTACTGATTTTAATCCCAACAGCAATGAGCATCTTAGCTCTTTCCTTTATGGTGGGAGGATTAAACTTCGTCATCAAGTTCCTGTTGGATTCTATAAATCTGGAGCTCGGCAGGGTCAAGAAAAACTTGCGTGGCAAGAATACGAAGTCGAGTTACCCAGACGAATGGTACCTTTAAAAGGTAGTGAGCTACAAAAAGAAGGTTTCTATTCTACTGATGAAAAAACTTTACGTAGTCTTAAACCAACTAAAGAAGGCAAAGAAATACTGCAAACAATACTAACGCGAGCTGAACTAGAGAAACGGAAGTCAACATACTACCAAGGTCTAGTTAAACTTATTGATGAAAACAACTGGAATAAAGGAGAAATACATGGACAATTGAATCAATGCGTAGCACGAACAGGTAGGCTGTCAAGTAGTAGACCTAACCTACAAAACTTTGACGGTGAAATTAAAACTTTATTTACAAGTAGGTATAACAATGATTAAACTATGGGCTTCATTAGTGTTTGCTTTAGGTGTATTAATAGCTCTTGCTATTATAAGTAAACCTACAGTAGTAGATTGTAGTGGTGAACAAGAAGTTATTATTGATGAGTGGCAATCATCAGTACAACCAATGGAACATACACTATAATGTTACTACAAGCAGACGCTAAACAACTAGAGTGGGTAGGAGCAGCGTTCCTATCACAAGATAAAACAGCTATCAAAGAAATATGGGATGGCACTGACATGCACTCAGACAATCAAGCTAGGTTTGGTTTACCATCTAGACTGATTGCTAAGACATTTGTATTCAGACTTATCTATGGTGGTAGTGCATACTCGTATGCTAACGACCCTAACTTTTCTGGTAACGAAACTTTCTGGCAAGATGTCATTGACCAGTTCTATGCTAAGTATGACGGACTTAAAGCTTGGCATGATAGGTTAATGTTTCTTGCTAAGAAAGACCATAAGTTAACTATGCCTACAGGGAGAGAGTATTACTATGAACCTGAAGTAACACAGTGGGGTGTCAAATACCCACGCACTAAGATTCTTAACTATCCAGTGCAAGGACTAGGGGCTGACCTTATGTCCATTGCTAGAGTTAGTTTAAAGAATAGACTCGCTAATCACCAAGGAGTCAAGATGGTCAACACAGTACATGATTCTATTATACTTGACTATGATGATAAAGTATGTTATACTAATAGTATAGTTAAAATAGTTAATGACTGTTTTGAGGATGTGCCTAAAAACTTTCAAAAGTTATTTGGGCATGAGTTTAATCTTCCCATGAGAGTCGAATGTCAAGTCGGTCCTACATGGGGTAACATGGAGATTGTAGAATGCAATTAGATATTATTGATGTATCACAACCTAGTACTGCAACCACTCGTAATGGTAGACAATACCAGTCTATTGAAGTAACATACAAAAACGATGAAGGTAAAGTACAAAGTAAAAAACTAATGTCGTTTAGTAATCCTGATGTGTTTAAAGCAGCACAAACATGGGAGAAAGGTGACATTATAAATGTAGTAGCAGAGAAAGATGAAGCTGGCTACTGGAATTGGACACGAGTATTAGCTGATGGTGAAGATGCACCTGCACCTAGAGTAGCACAAGCTAGTGCAACTGCTAAACCAGCAGGAGCTACACGAGTTACTGGTAGCAACTATGAGACTAAAGAAGAACGAGCATTACGACAAGTAATGATTGTACGACAGAGCTCATTAGCCAATGCAGTATCAACATTAGCTACACATGGTAAACCAATAACAGAACTTGATGTCATTGGTTTAGCTAGGAAGTATGAAGCATTTGTACTAGGTCAGCAATCCGCTGACCCTAGTTTTGATAACATGGCAGATGACATTCCTTTATAATGCAAGCTTTAATTGACATGGATATTGTAGTCTTCCGATGCGCAGCTAGTGCAGAGGAAGACCCATTTGGTATTGCTCAGTTTAGAGCCAGTGATTTGTTTGACCAGATACTTGAGAAAACAAACGCTGACTCTTACCGAGCATTCCTTACTGGTCCTACTAACTTTAGGAAACAATACTATCCAGAGTACAAAGCTAACCGTACTGCTCCAAAGCCTAAACACTTAGATGACCTAAGAGCATGGGCAGTGGAACAACTAAACGCAGAGGTAGCTACAGACGGACTAGAAGCAGATGACCTACTTGGAATCAACCAAACACAGGACACAATCATATGCAGTCTAGACAAAGACCTACTGCAAATCCCTGGCAAACATTTCAGCTGGGAAATAAACGGTAAAGGGTGGTCAAGACCTGACACATGGACAGACATGAGCGAACTAGAAGGACTACGGTTATTCTACGAGCAGTGCTTAAAAGGTGACAGGACAGATAACATCCGTGGCATAGAAAAGATTGGTGATAAAAAAGCTAAAGCAATACTAGCAGACTGTCAATCAGAACAAGCAATGCTAACAAAAGTATTACATGAGTATGGAAATGATGATGAGTTTCTTATGAATGCAAATTGTCTTTGGATACTTAGAAACTTAAATGAACCATATGAGGTGCGATACCATGCCAGTCTTCAAGAGTAAATTTGAAACTAAAGTATGGAAAGAACTTCGTGTGGTATTTCCTAAAACAAAGTACGAAAGTAATTCATATAAATATACACAGCCTGCAATAGAAAGAACATATACACCAGACTTTAGGACAGGCAGAAAGTTAGTTTATATTGAAGCAAAGGGTAAGTTAGATTTAGAAACTAGAAAAAAGATGGTATGGTTTAAAGAACACAACCCTAATATAACCATTATCTTTTTATTTATGAACCCTGACAACAAGATAACTAAACGTTCTAAGACTACATATGCAATGTGGTGTGAGAAGAATGGTTTCTTGTGGTTAGATTATCGTAAGGATTGGATTAATGATTATAAAAAACTTAGTTAAAAATGATGATGGTTCATACGACTTCGACTTCTCGGTCGATGCTGTAGAAGCCGAATTCTTAATGGACCATGCTATAAAGAATTTAATACGTGAAGGTATTATCAAGACCGTATTAGATGAGAAGAACGAGCTCGCTCAAATGGAGTTCGATTTAGATAAGGAGACGTTACAATGAAACACCTAGTCATTCCAGATACTCAGGTTAAACCTGGGATTAAATTAGATTACTTGACTTGGATTGGTAAATACATAGTAGACAAACAACCTGATGTTATTGTACAGATAGGAGACTTTGCAGACTTGCCTAGTCTTTCATCGTATGATGTAGGTAAAAAGTCTTTTGAAGGTAGGACATACAAAGCAGATGTTCGTGCTGTACATAAAGGTATGGAAGCATTGCTAACACCATTATGGAAACTACAGGACAAACAACGTAAGCTTAAAAAGAAAGTGTATAGTCCTAGAATGGTGCTGACTCTTGGCAATCATGAAGATAGGATTGACAGAGCAGTAGAGAATGATAGAAAATTAGAAGAGTTAATTAGTATAGGAGATTTAAACTATGCTCAATACGGTTGGGAAGTACATCCATTTCTTAGTGTTGTTCCTATCAATGGCATTGCTTACTCACATTACTTTGCTTCTGGAGTCATGGGAAGACCAATCATATCAGCAAATGCTTTGCTTACAAAGAAACATATGTCATGCTTCGCAGGACACCAACAAGGTAGACAAATTGCCTATGGAAGAAGAGCAGATGGCTCAGAAATGACAGCTATCATAGCTGGTAGTTGTTATTTACATGATGAATCATACCTTAACTATCAAACTAATGAACACTGGAGAGGTATCTATGTGTTACATGATGTTAAAGATGGTAGCTTTGATGAGATGGCAGTCTCATTAAAGTATTTAAAAGAACAATATAGTCTTGACAAAAGACGAAAGGTGTGATATAATAATGGTACAAGCTAGTAAAAAACAAGTTAGTGGTAATCACTACAAAGACTTTAAAATACAACCTGTACAGTTTATACACGATAACAACATAGGTTACATAGAAGGTAATGTAATTAAGTACGTGTGTAGATGGCAACATAAGAATGGCATTGAAGATTTAAACAAAGCTATTCATTACTTAGAACTATTAAAAGAACTAAACGAATGACGCAATTTGAAAAATCTAGATTTAATTCTAAGGCTAACACCAAAGAGTATGCAGATAACTATGACAGGATATTTGGTAAGACTTGTCAGCATTGTGGTATGAAACAGGCACAGAGTTATAATGTTCTATGCCAAAGTTGTGGAAAGGAAGTAACAAATGGCAGTGACGTTCAAGGAACTTTGTGAAAATTTAAAGGAGATAGACGAAGTTACTCTACTAGAGATACTAGATATCTCAAGTGAAGACATTGTCTATCATTTTCAAGACAAGATAGAAGACAAGATAGATGAGCTTGAAGAGTTAGTTAACGATAATAAGAAGGAATTTGATATATATGACGACAACATTACCTAGTATTTACCAAGAAGTAATCCATCAAAGTAGATACGCAAGATACATACCAGAGAAAAACAGAAGAGAAACATGGCAAGAAACAGTAGATAGATTAGTAAACTATTTAATACAGAAAGCTCCAGAACTAGACAAAGAAATGCCAAGTATCAAAGATGCAGTACTTAACTTAGAAGTAATGCCATCTATGAGATTATTAATGACAGCAGGAGAAGCATGTGAACGCGACAACATTGCAGCTTATAATTGTAGTTACCTTGCTATCAACAATAAGCGAGCCTTTAGTGAGGCACTCTACATTCTTATGAATGGTACTGGTGTTGGGTTTTCTTGTGAACGACAAGATACAAACCGACTACCAGATGTACCAGACAAAGTAAAAGAATGTGATGATGTTATTGTTGTAGAAGACAGCAAGCTAGGCTGGGCAAAAGCATTTAAGAAACTTATATCATCACTCTATGAGGGTGACATTCCTACCTTTGACTTCACGAAGGTTCGACCAGCAGGTGCTAGACTTAAGACCTTTGGAGGCAGAGCCTCTGGTCCTGAACCTCTACGTAAACTATTTCAATTTGTAACAGAAACATTTAAAGAAGCACAAGGTCGTAAGCTTAACAGTATAGAAGTACACGATATTATGTGCATGATAGGACAGATAGTTGTAGTAGGTGGTGTTCGTAGGTCAGCACTAATTAGCCTATCTAATCTAACAGACAGACGTATGCGTGAAGCTAAGATGGGTGCATGGTGGAATGACTATCCACATAGAGCACTAGCTAATAACAGTGTAGCATACACAGAAGCTCCAGACTCAGAAGTATTTATGGAAGAATGGTTGTCTCTTGTTAAGTCTAAGTCAGGAGAACGTGGTATCTTTAACAGGTTAGCAGCTCAAGCACAAGCTAACAAATGGGGTAGACGTGACCCAGACTTACCTTATGGTACTAATCCATGTAGTGAAATTATATTGAGAGACAAACAATTTTGTAACTTAACAGAAGTAGTTATACGTGAAAAAGATACAGAGAAAGACCTAGCACGTAAGATTAGATTAGCTACTATACTAGGTACTATACAATCTAAACTAACTAACTTTCAATTCTTATCAGCAGAATGGGTTAAGAATACAGAAGAAGAAAGACTATTAGGTGTGTCATTAACTGGCATTATGGATAACAAATTAACATCTAATCCAGACCCTAAGATGTTAGAAAGGTTAAGAGATGAAGCTAGAAAAACTAACGAAGAAGTATCAAAGAAAATCGAAATCCCAGCGTCAGCGTCTATTACGTGTGTTAAACCAAGTGGTACAGTTAGTCAGCTTGTTGATGCTGCTAGCGGCATTCATGCTCGTCATAACGACTACTACGTAAGAACAATACGCATGGATAAGAAAGACCCTATCTATGATTTTCTTAAAGATAGTGGTGTCAGTGTAGAAGATGAACAGTTTCATCCTAATGAAACAGCAGTGTTTAGCTTCGCAATGAAAGCACCTACTGGTGCAATCACACGTAATGACAAGACAGCAATAGAACAGTTAGAAAACTGGCTCATATACCAAAGACACTGGTGTGAACACAAACCATCTGTAACTATATCAGTTAAAGATGATGAATGGGTTGAGGTTGGTGCATGGGTATGGAAACATTTTGATGAGATAAGTGGTGTCTCCTTCTTACCACATTCAGACCATACCTATGCTCAAGCTCCATATCAAGACTGTAATAAAGCAACATATGATGAGTTATATAAAGCTAATCCTAAGTCATTAGACTGGGCAAACTTTATAGAAGAACAAGATAATACTACTGGTACACAAGAGTTAGCATGTACTAGTGGTGTATGTGAGGTGATGTAATGATAGAGTTTGCTTTAATTGTAACATTAATAAAACCTTTAGAACCATCTGAAAAATATGTAGCAGACTTTCCTAATTGTAGTGTAGCTAGTATATATTATGAAAGTAACTATAAAAATAATAATCAATACAATGGTTATAGATGTCTTCGTAAAGATTTAATTAGTGAAATAGATAAACAAAGGTTAAGTATTTAATTATGTTAGCATACATATTAGTAATATATATGGGGGCAACTCCTAATTATATAGGTACTTTTCAAGATTGTTTTTCAGCTGAACGCTATGTAAGACAAGTATATCCTGAATATAATAGTAGTTGTCTTTATAGAGACTATATTAATTTACCTAAAGATTTACAAGAAACCTTTTTTATAGAACAACCAGATGGTAGCTTTAATATATTACATCAGATTAAGGAGCATGATTAATGGCAATAACAGCATACCCAATCATGGGAGTACAGTTTGGATTTGAGTTTACATCTAATGAAGTAGATGGTAATGAAGTAGATTATTTATTAATAGATTTGTTTATTGTCAGAGTACAGATTGCGTGGTATAAATGAAAGTAGCAATCATTGGTAGTCGTAGTATTAAAGACCCAAAGGTACTTGACGTAATAGACAAGTACCTTTCAGTCTATGTAGATAAGAACTTGACACTCCTAATGGGGGATGCCAAAGGAGTTGATGAGCTAACGCAACACTACGCAGACGCACACAATCTTGACGTAGTTAAGTTCTTACCATACCATTTACTAGATAACAAAACAGAGTTTGATTCTAGACATTTTTTTATTAGAACTAAACAGCTAGTAGATAATGCTGATAGAGTTTTAGCAATATGGGATACTAAAAGTAACGGTACAGAATACGCAATTAAATATTCACAGAAGCAAGGTAAACCTACAACAATAGTTAAATTATAATTTCCAAATAGAATCCATATTTTTTTCAATAGCTTTTTTATTTTTACCAGACACATCAGTATGATGAAGTTTACTATAGATTTCTCTTTTAATTTTTGTAGCTTCCTTAGCATCTTTAGCTTGAATAAAAGCCTTCCATAATTTATCACTACCTGGTTTTTCTAATAAATCTCCTAGTGCTAAAAGTTTTTGTTGTTCATAAGTTAAACTTAATACATCTCCAGTTTTATATACTTTATCTAACCAATCTATTTTTCTATTACCAAAATATTTTTTAACTCTTTTTACAGCAGTTTGTAAAGCAGACTGTCCTTTAGAAGTATCTGTTAAAAATTGAAAATAACCTTGAGCTGATGATTCTCCTGTTTGGTTTGCTATATTTCTATTTCGACTTTCAATATAAGCTAACTCATTCATAAACTCATCTATTCTGCGTCTAGCAATTTGTTCTGCATCATCATCAGCTGGAACTGTATCACTTTCTCCTATAATTCTTTTAAGATGTTGAGTTACTAAATAGTTTTCAGGAACACTATTGTTTTGTTCTAATGCTCTATCTTCTACTACTTCAGATAAAGCTTCAGTATTCATAGGAGTATCTACTCTTTGATAATCTTTTTCTCCTTTTGTAATATTTCCATTACTATCATATATATATCTTTGTACATAATCATTAGCTTTACCATCTTGTATAACTCTAGCTTGATAATCTCTTTCATGTTGAAGCTCATGCAAGATAACAGATTTTAAATATTTTTTATCTTTTATTTGGTCAGCATGAATAATAAGTTTGCCTTCTTTATTACCTTCTCTTGGAAAATGAAAAGCAGCAACAGCTAAACTATTACCTTCACTATCTGTATAAGGACCCTCAGGGTCTGCTGTATTTCTTAATTCTATTTGATAACCTTTATATTCAGGATGTTTATCAAAAAAATCATCATGTTTAAATAAGTTACCTAATGTAGTTTGAACTACATCTTTATTTAAATTTTTTCTATAGTCTTTATCTAATATAAACTTACTATAATTATTATCTAATACTTCAGAAGCTCTATCATCTATTTCTGTAAAGTATTGTTCTTGTCCTTTTGAATCTGTCCATCTACCTAAACCAATATCAGGGTCTCCTGGACTAGCTTTTTCAATTAAAGCTACATCTACTTTATCTCCAGTAAATACAGTATCTTCTTTATTCCATTTAAGAATATCATTTACATCAAAGGTACTTAGTTTAATTGCCATTAGTACGAGGCTCCAGATTATTAAGTTCATCTTTTAATATCCGTTCTGCAATTTTAACTTGGTCTACCCCTTCCATCATAGCTCTAAGTTTAATATAAACATTAGCTCTTTGTAAGTTAGCTTCCATAGCTGGAGGTAAAGGGTCTGTACTAATTAAACGACCAGTATTTG
>JAAOEI010000808.1_pt1 | contig 11804 bp, 20 predicted proteins | sample 7059261 | NCBI WGS metagenome assembly JAAOEI01 (sample SAMN14008812, study PRJNA610033) | viral metagenome | isolation source: viral particles filtered from seawater | place: China: Hangzhou Bay, Yangshan Deep Water Harbour | collected 2017-10-31
TTTAGAGTTCGCAGACGCCGCTGACGCACGCATAGTCCTGCGCCACGGTGGTCAGGTCCAGTGTCTCACGAATGGTGTCCAGCTGCAAGGATGCGGGCAGCTGGGCCAGCCGCGCCTCGTAGTCGGCGTGGGTGATTTCCTCGTAGGGCGCCAGTGCGTAGACCCCACCGTCTTTGGGCAGGAACGACAGGCCCCCAATCTTCGTCCAGTGTTGCGTCAAGAACGCCGTCACGTCCGGCCATTCGTGATCCTCCACATAAATGGTGCAGGAGGGATTGTGTTCTGTCCAGTGCAACTTCCAGCAGAGCCAATAGTCCAGCTGCTGTGTCGCCGTCAGCTGGTGCCGCACGTAGGCACGCTCGGGAGACTTGACGGGCAACTCGACCACCCACACCCGCGCTTCGTCCAGTGTGCCCTGCCCCACTTCTGGGAACATCGGCAGCCCCAGGGCCTGCAGATGCAGGGCCAGGGGCGACCGCGCACCCAGACGCAGCCGGCGCACGTAATAGGGGGCATACCGCGGATGGATGCCACTGCTGGCATTCAGGAGCTGACTGCTATTGCCGCTCGGCTTGTTGCACGTAATGGCCGCTGAGCGTGGAATGCCCATCTGATCAGCCCAATAGGCATTCGTACAGACGGCTTCCTGGCGCAAGCCACGCAGCACACTCGGCAACTGGGGCGAGGGCTGCAGCAGCGGGCAGTCCAGTGTGCCCGTAATGTCCACGCCCAACAGACGTTCTTCGTTGCAGTGTTCTGCCCATTGCGGCGAAAGATACCGGAAGTCGGTGAGGGTGCTTTGGAGTGTTCCAAGAATGGTGGCCAGCCCGACTTTGCGCACGAGCATCCCATAGTTGTCAGTGGGACGGGCGACCGCAATCGACAAATTGCAGAACTGTCTGGAGCGCAGGATGATTTCCCCGCACGGATTGGTCCCCCACGTGGCTGGCGTCCGGCGCTCGGGGACCGCGGCATTGCGACGGAAGATGCCCGGTTCGCCCGTGCCATTCGCCTTGACGGTGTCCATGAAGGCCGCGATGTCGTCAGCACTGGGGTCTTCCGTAAAGACCATGGAGTTATTGGCCATGGCCAACTCGGGATAGTGGTTCCAGAAACCGCCCTGCTTGCAGTGCGCCATCTCCGCATCATCTGCGTCGAAGAGAGCGATTTCCGCCGCACGCCGCACCCCGCCCACCTGCACAATCGACCCGCACAGGGTGGCTAGCCGATGCACGTCGAAGGCGGTCAGGCGCCGGCCAGCGCGATCCCGAATGATGTCCCACGTCTTGGCAAAGAGGTCACGCAAGGGCTCAGGACCACTAGCCCGCCCGCCCTTGGTGTGCAGCCATGTGCCCTCGGGACGAATCTGCGAAAAGTCCCAGTTCACTTTGACGCCCAAAATGGCGCATCGAATCTGTGACACCAGGGATTCACACCAGCCTTCGGTGGAGTCCGGCACCACGGGGCGCACAGGCGTTGACAGGGGAGTTTCGTCTCTTTCGACAGCCGGCCACTGTGATACATACTGGCGCTCGACGCTGTAGCCCACGCCCGTGCCTTGCATCAGGATGTAGAGCAGTTCGCCCAAGGCTTCCGGACTGTCCAGTCCTAGAAACGCACAGTTGTAGGCGCCCACATGGCATCGTTCGAGGGCTGGTCCGGCCATCTGGACAATACGCATCGAGGGCAGCACGTCCTTGGCCAGCAAGGCTGCTTTCAGGGACTCTTGCGTGTAGCTATCAAGCGAGGCCCACTCAGGCCGACTGGCAAAGAACGCCAGCACCCGGTCCACCACTTCCGGCCACGTTTCCCTCCGCTGCGATTCCGGAAGCCAGCGGGCATACTTGTCATACAACTGAATTTCAGAAATGCATTGTGCGCCGTGGTCCACGATTCCGCTCCCTTACCGAGAGTATCCGTTCTTTGCGGTATAGCCGGTCAGCGTAAAGCTGGCGGCTGTCGGTTGGCGTGTCAGGGGTGCAGCCCCGCAGTTGCCGCACACCACTGTTGGTAGGTCTTGCCAGCGCACAAGGTATTCTTGCTGGTGCTGGCATTGTGGACACTGTAGGATAAAGATGGGCATGTGTGGCTACCGGGGCTGGACTCGAACCAGCATCAGTGGATCCAAAGTCCACGGTCCTACCGTTGAACGACCCGGCATCGCGGCATCGCCATAGATGGCAACGCGTGCCACCATCTATGACGACGCTGCCGTAGGGTTCTGTTAATACGTCTTGGTGGAGGCTCGCATGTTATCCACGAGGTTGGGATAGCGCCGACCCGCCTTGGCTGCGGTGCGCTTGGCTCCAGCCTTCTGGGCTGGGCTGAGGGGCTTGGTCTTCGTGCCCTTCGGAGCCGGAGTTTCCCAGACCGGGCGCTTACTTGCTGCCACGGGACATCCCCTTCAGGGTCTGGGCGAGACGAGCCCGCTGGCCCATCTTCCCTGGTGCCTTCGCCGCCTTGGCGAGCTTCGCGGCCGGAATAGTCTTGCCGGCCGGCACGTCGAGCGCCTGACGCAGCGCCCCCGGCTTCTTGATGGCGTCCTGAATCCACTTCGTCTTTGCCATGTGCACTCTCCTATGGGTGAGACTGCCCGCGGCAGTCCCACCCGTCGTTCGTGTTAGCGCGTGTACGGGCCGAGCTGCACCGACTGCAGCGACGGCACGAACTTCGTCAGGCAGAGCTTTGCCTCAAGCATCGCCCCCGAGCGACCCATCGCCTGCGTCCGGTAGCCCCCAGTCGGATTCTTGAAATCCTTCGTGGTGAGCTTCGCATCACTCCAGACCTTGTTGTAGGCCTCGCGGGGCATGGACGTCTTGCCACCCATGGACGCGATTTGCTCGTTGGCCCAGGCCGAATCCTGCGCCTTATAGCCCAGCTGGCCCACGAACGTCTGGCCGCTCGACAGCAGGGTCTTCACCTCCTGAATCCCCTCGGCAAAGTCCGCCACCTTCAGGTCCTGATCAATGGACCGAAGCAGGTCCATGTGCGCGGCCGCCGGAATCTTCATGCCCGCGTGCCCGGTGCGCAGATACGGCTTCGTCCGGATCGACTCGAAGATGCTGAAGGTCCCGGCTTCCTCGAACGGCTCCACGATCTCAATGCGGTTCAGCACGAGAATCGGCCACAGGGTGCCCTTGTCGTCCGCCTGCAGAATCTCCTCGCCCGTCTCCCGATTCTTCTGAGTCGTCAGGGACGTCACCCGGAGGCGATACAGCCCCGGCAGCGGCAGAATCGTGGCCCCCGCATCCACATACGTGGAGGGGTCATACGTGTAGCTATCACTGGTGTAGGTCGTTGTGCTCATCATGCGCGTGCCATCCTCTGTGTCAAGGTCGCCCGTCTCGCGTGACTGCTGGAGGCCAGAGCCTCGTAATAATCCAGCAGTGCCTTCCCAGGTTCTGGCGACGTAAAGAACTGAGGGAAGGTGGGATCGGTCACCCGTGTACAGGCTTTGTAGCGGGTCACCAGATTGCCATTCGCGTTAAAATGATCCCTGGTGTAGAGGCGATACTCCAAATCCAGGTCGTCCACCTTGCGTCCCGTGAACGCATCATCCACTTTGACACGTTTCGCGACGGTTTGCAAATGGATCGTGTTGTCAAAGATGCGCTGAATGTTGGCCGTCAGTGCCTTGCCCACCACTTCCGGGCCAATCAGCTGTTCCTTGATCAGGTCGTCTGACTCTGGATCGTTGGTCGCTTCATGTGCGGTCCACAGCACAATCGGAGCCGTCAAGCTCCTGGCCTGATTGACCACGCCCACGATGTTCCGCTGGGCAATTCCAAAGTGTGCGGGCGGATTCCCCCCAAACTTGGTTCCTGGACCCGAGCCCGGCACAGGCTGACCCGTGCGGGCATCAATGTCCGCCTCGACAATGCGAATCGGGCTATCCTGTCCCAGCTTTTCGCCCTGCCCTGAGCGCCACGCCAGCCCGCCTCTCACGTTGCCCATCACGTAGCCTGCGGCCACCGACAGTCCTTCAAACACGTAGGCACCCACCTTCAGCGTATCCTTTGTGGGCGGCATCAGCGGAGCCAAGGGATCTTCGGTGTCTTCGGGCCAGAACCCGGAGGCCAAGCGCATCAGCGTGTCAAGGGGCCATGGCCGGGCCACATAGTTGACCACTTGGGCCACGCCGGCATCGACCAGATGTTGGTAGGTAAGGCGAGACCCATCACCAATCACCAAACGAATGGGGGCACCGGTTTCATGGTAGTGGGCTTCCAACACGCGGCAGGCGGCTTCTGATTTCCCGCTGCCCGGTTGGCCATACAGCACGTCTCGAATGGGTGTCATCAATGGCATAGGAACAGTCTAGTCCTCTTCATCAATAGTGTCAAGTGGCCAATACTGCACGCACGATTTCGTTTCTGGATCTCGTGGATCGTCGGCAAAGAATGCTTGGAACGGCGACAGATCCAGATACTGTTCGATGTGGCGCCGACATGTGGATTCCTTCGAGCAGCCGGAGACCTTGCACATCGTGATGTCAGGCATGATGATCCTCCCGTGGAACAAATTGGGTCTCGTCCGGCCATTCCTCGCGCCAGCACAGCCCGTGATAGGGACAGGCGTATTCCACGCCATACTTCAAACACGCGTCAGGATTCCGCTCGACCAGCCGTGTCAACGCCTCGGGCTGTTCGGTCAGTTCTTCCAGGGTCAGTGCCCACCGTCGTTCGGCCTCAGCCGTCGCTTCCGCCGTCTGCACCAACTGGGCTGAGGTTGGTAGCAGCGGGCCAGTCGTGCAATACAGGTCTGTCAAGATGCCCGTGTGCTGTGCCCAGTCCAGCCACTGCTCGTCTGGCCAATCGAGCGTGGACACGGCTGGTGCCCCCGCCACATACTTGGGCGACAGGGTCAAGTCTTTGCGCCGATACGCCCGGACAAACGGAGACTTCTGATGGTTGTCGTCATCGAGACTCCCGATGATGATGCCATCGTAGATCATGCCGGCCACCCATTCCTCAGAGCGACTCTTGAGGGCCTGGATGTAGAGGTGCGTCTGCTCAGAATGCTGCAGGCGTTCGATCCAATTCTTGTCTGGAGCTTTGAGCGTTTTGAAATCAAAGATGGCCAGCGTGCCATCATCCTTCCGCCGCAGCACACGATCCAGCCGCAACGACTGCCGCACCTCTGGCGTGATATCCCAAGTCCATTCCTGTTCGGCCGAGACCACCGTGTAGTCATTCAGGACATCGGCCCGGACGACTGTCCATCCCAGCAATGCCCGGCGAATGAGCGTGGCCTGCTCTTCCGCCATCTCTGGGGCTAGCCGCTCTTGACATGTGGCGGTGACCCAGTCCTGCCACGGTTCGCCAGCCCAGAGTTTGGCCGCAGCGTCGTGAAAAATCTGGCCGCGAATCTTTGGGAGCTGGCTCCGCGGACTTGCCGTCAGTGGCACAATGCCCGGCGTCTGCGTCTCGCTGAACGGCTGGGCATGGTAATTCCAGTAGCGTTTCATTTGGCAGGTCTTGCGTGTGACGACGGCTGAGCGGCTAATAGTGATCATAGCAAATTTCTTCTCCTGTTAGTTAGCGTCCACGGCGACTCGACCACCTGTCTGGCGCTGCTTGTGGGCTATGCCGACGGGCGCATCGACGTCTCAGGCGTCAATCGGGAGGATTGAACCATGCGTAAGCCCACGATCTACGAAGTGCTCAAGGCTCAGCTCCAGCGCGAACCCACCCACCGTGAACTATGCGATGAAGTGCGACGCATTTTGACCGATGGACTCATTGAGCGCGCGACGGCTGGCAAGTTACGCCAACAGCGTAAACGCTAATCACAGGCCCATTCTGGTCGGACGTCGTGCCATGCAGACCGCACTTCGCCGTCTATTCGGGTCACGACTTTGTGACGTGGCAACGGGTCAGCATAGCGCTGACCGTCGACAGTCATACGCAATCTGCCGCCCACCACTTGGCTCGGATGTAGCTTCATCCTGCATTGCTCGCATGTGTAGCCAACAACCCAATCACGCATGCAGCCCTAACACACCTTCCGCGCCCTGAGCACCCGCCAGTCTGGCGCGCGGGTGCCAGGGCGCTTGTCCTCGTTCCGGAAGATCACCACACGCTGGCCGTTGATCGTGCCGGTCCAGTATTCCCCACGCAGGCCCACCTGACGCCAGAGGGCGCCAATCTCGGCCGGGTTGGGCGTGCGTCTCGGCACGTGGGGCTATTTCGGCTCCGGCGTGGTGGCGAGGGCGGCGCACAGATTTTGGACAGCGCACTTGAGCCTGACTACGAGCCGCGCCTGCTCAACTCCCATTTGATGCAGTTCAACCCCACCGATCGCTTCGTCCGCTTCCTCGCACTGCTCCACCAGCGCCCGCAGGTCCGGCGGTTCTACGTAGCCTGGGCACTGCTCATCGGCGGCCTTCTGGTAGCAACCGTCGCACGTCTCGCCGATCAGATGCGCGGCTTTCGGGCACCCGCATCGCTGACAGTCAGGCGACGGCTGGATGTGGGCGATGATGGCGTCGATGTCTTCGCGCGTGACCCGCAAGAACATGACCTCGCCACCTTCATCACAGCCAGCCAGGTATTTCAGATGTTGCCGCAACGTCTCGATGCTCACGATTTGGCCTCCTTGGTCCCGTTTGGACTCACCGGGTACCCGAAGTCATCTTCTGATTCGCCGGGCCACAGGGAACCGGGGTACGGTTCCTGACAGTAGCCCTTGCACTCGTCATCGCAGTAGCACGTGCCCATCGGTGCTGACCTGCCGAAAGGTTTCTTCATCTGCCCGCAGACCTTACATTCGACACAGATTCCAACCTTCACGATTCGGCCTCCAGTTCGGCGAGCTTGCGGCATCTGGCGCACACTCGAAACCCCGCGCCGAGCGCCTCCCGCTCGCTCCACTCGTCATCCAGGTTGAGCAGATATGTCCTTCGGCACTTCGCCACCCCTTGCTCTGACGCGCTGGCGAGATGCACCGCGCCCATCGCCGTCGCCTTGCTGGTGTGCCACGTCCCGTCGAGCGTCCACCACGTCTTCGCCTCGGCGGCGGTCATGACTGCGCCTCGCGTGGTGGTTCAGGCAACGGCATCCAGTGCGTCGGCTGCCCGCCATCCACTGACCACCACCCCGGCGATGGGGCACCGCCTTGGCCCTCGTAGTCCGCGCCCTGGTCAACTTGAGACAGCCAGCCGCCTTGCGACACACTCGCCCCGTCATACAGCAGCAGCCCGTCGTGAGACTTCGGCGCTGTTTCAATCGGCCGCCACCGTGGCACCAGCGCCTCCCCACACCAGCCACGCCACGTCTCCGCACTCGACGCACTCGATCTTATCGTGGAGAATCTGCCATCGCGACATAGTCTATCCTTCCGCCCACCTCACGGATGATTTGCTCTGTTTTGCGAAATGAGTCCCCCCACCGGGCCAGTAGTGGCGCTGTCGGGTGGACGGTCACCACGTCCTTCAACCCTGCTTGGATCAGGTGCACCATGCACCGCACACACGGGGGCATGGGCCAACAATACAGGGTGGCCTCTCGCAGGTCATGCGTTTGACTGTTCAGTAGGGCATTCATTTCGGCATGAATGATCAGGTCGTATTTCTGGTCACGCTGCTCCAGTCTGCTGTCATCGGCCACACCCCTCGGGAAGCCATTATACCCGACTCCGAGGACGCGGTGGTGGGCGTCTACGAGCACGGCGCCCACTTGCGTCGATGGATCTTTGCTCCACCCGGCCATGTGCTGGGCTAAGGCCAGACCTTTATAGTGTGTGTCCTTGGGGGACTGGGTCCGCTCGCCGGCGTGCGTCGACTGGTGCCGCGTGCGCTGCGCCGGGCCGCCAGCGGCCAGCTGGTCAGCGTCCCGCGCCGAATGGCTCTGCATACCGGCGATACGCCTGCTGATCTTCGTCGGCCGTCCATTCGGCCTCGCACGCGGCGCAGCGCCATTCCAGGGCGCTTTGTGCTAAGACGTAGGGCCGGCTCGCCCGGAGATGTGTGTGGCACACACGGCGATAGTCGGTCGTACCATCGTCGGCGTGAAAGTATTCGATCAGGTCGCGCTTCGGACGTGTATAGGTAGCTGTGGTCATACTTGAATGCAATCCTCCGCATCGATGACGGCCAGTGACTGGCCGCAATACGGACAGTAGTGCCAGCCAGCGTCAGACGGGTGACCCTGGAGCGCCTCCAAGGTCATCCCGCATTCGGTGTAGAACGTGTCTGCCTCATCGCTGATCCAGACACAGCTTGGAGCTAGGTCCACGTACACAAGGCATTTGCGAGCTGCTGCACCCGCTCCACTTGGTGGGGCAAAATGGCCCCGGACGTTGAGTAGAACTGTCCCAACCCGCTTTTCTGAATCAGGGCTGCGGCCAGCAGGCCGGCCACCACTTCACGATTGTTGGGCGAGTCGCTCGCGCACTTTGCGGTAGGCAGTGGAGTGAGGCATGCGGGCGTCTCGGGCGATGCACTCGGCCAGTCGGTTGGCACTGGCGTTGGGTTCGCGTTGCCGAGCGGCCTTGAAACATTCTTCGAAGACATCGACGGTTTCACGTTCGACACGAATCAATCCTCGCTCATCCTGACGAATCGGATACGTTTGCTGGCCGGTCGCCCGACCCTTAAAGATCAAGCGTTTGGGTGAGACCTTCACGATCACATCCATACGCCCGCTCACATAACTGCTGCCACGCTGCTGATCCATCAAGTCGTCATCCCCACTATGGGTCATGATGGAATCTTTGCGGGAGTGGCTGACCAGCACAATGGCTGCTGGCCGACAGGCTCCCACCAGATTGGCAATCACATTCCGCATCACCGTCGAGTCGTTCTCGTCACCCCCGTGAATTTCTCGAAGGGTGTCAATGACGACCAGCACAGGCTTGATGGTGGCCAGATTGTCCTTCAACCATTGTAACTCCACACCGTGCGGGTTCAAAATGTTGAAAGGAAACTCCGGCACTTGCCACATGTCGGCAATCCAGAGCTGGTCCGCGGCTTCTGGCGTCACCCACTGCAAGCGGGACACACGCGTGGCCCACTCTTCTCGTGGCGTGTCCACCTGCAGATAGGCCACTGGACCATGCTTCTTAATGGCAAAGCCTTCCCAGTTGTCACGGCCATTGACAATGGCTTCCAGGACGCCCAGCATCAAGAACGATTTGCCCGACTTGGGTTTGCCGAAGACGTTGACGAGCCCCCCCACCGGGATCAGTTTGTCCAGAATCCACGGTTGGGGTTCTCGCGGCAAGTCCAAGTAGGCCGAAGCCGGTACAAACATTAGGCCGGCATCCTCAAGCGATAGGTCTTGGCCACTTTCTGGAACTGAGCCATCCCTACTTTGGTTTCATGCCAGATCTCGGTGTGTTCACGTCTGATCATCAACTAACCCTCGTTCCTTCCACAGTGTCCACGCAATAGCGTCGATTAAACAAATATCTGAATCTATCGACATACGTTTGGTAGGATCTGCGGGATCTACCTAAGAAGTATCCCCCATGCTTGCTCCACAACCACATGGCGTGTCCAGGGCATCCACCTATGTGGCACTCATGATAGCAGTGCCACCTGACGAGACCGTGATTATTTGCACCCATCAGAGTTTCACAAGCGATGTGAGCCGTTTGGGGTCCCTGGTGATAGGCCTGCCCCGCCACGTCAACAGCGTCCAAAACGGATACGGCAGTGGGTTCTCCCTGTAGCAGTGTCTGGCGTTCTGATCCAGATACGCCTTGAAGCACGCATAGTCAAATCGAGCCAACTCTCCTGATGGGGGGAGTTCTTTCAGGGTGTGCTCCCACATCTCCGCCAGGAGTTGATAGAGCGATTCGAGTTCCTGGGCCAGATACTTGGATTGATCCGCGTGGTGTTTCGCCTCCACCATTGCGTCCCAGTGGAGTTTTTTATAGCTGGGTCGTTTCATCATGCTCCTTCTGTTGAAGAAACCTATCCAACCCTCGACGGGTGAGCCCCAGATAATACCTCGTGGCACGACGTGTGCGGAGAATCCCTTTGACTCCTGGCCAAATCCACGCTACCCACTTTGGCACCTGAATACCGTAGCACATAGTTTAACCCCCCACCCTGTTGCGTGCGCAGATGCGTGACCACCCGAGTGAAGAGCGTTTGTTCGGTCATGGGTTAGTTCACCGCCTTCGTGAGGCTCGGCATTATCGACAGAAATTCTTTGCGTGTATCTGTCAGGCCTTCTGGTGTCAGAGTCTGAAGGTCGCTGGTGATGTCTGTGAGCATGCGGACAAAGACATCGCGGTTCTTTTCTGCCACGTTCTCCTCGCTGCCCATGGCCAGCGCCAGCAGGGCCAACGTATACGCGCCCATCAGCGCCCCGGCAAAGTGATTGAGCACATGCCCATCCCCGGTCAGGCACTTCCTGATCAGGTCCTCTGAAATCTCGAACGCCTTTTCCGTATCCAAGATCATGGTTGCCATCGCGTGTCCTCCAGGCAAGTAGCATCCCACGGTTTTCACGTGTTGTCAATTTGTGGGGTGTGGTGAAAACTGGCAAAGTCCTTTCGTATCAATGAGTTAAGTGGTGAAAAGAGGCACATTTTCACCTCCCCTAAAGGGGAGAGGTGAAAACGCGTTGTGCCCAGGCCCGAATCCTGGGGTATTCCCAGTGCCAGGGGTAGTCGTGGAGCGGATGGCCCGCCGCCACAATCACGTCGCAGAGGGCCGTCCGGAAGAGTGGCCCATGGCGATGTCCCTGTCCAGGGTGTCGCTGTTCCGCCAGCAGGTGGGCCAGCTCGTGGTAACAGACCCACGGCAGGCCCAGGATGGCGTGTTCGTTAATCCGGAGGTGGCCATCTGCCAGATAGGCCACGCTCCGGCCGGTGGTCGTCCACTCCAGCGTATAGGTCAGCTGGAAGTGTGCGGCCACGTCGCGCAGGGGGTCGTCTAGTCGCGATCCCATAGGTCAGTGATCCAGACAATCACAGGGAGGAGCAGATGGGCGATCAGGAGGATCGTGGTCAAAACCATCAGCTTGGGTCACGCTTCAGCCACAGACTGGCCATGCCCTGGCGGGGATTGCGCAAGGCAGACTGCGGACTGGCACACACGTCGCTCGTGGAGATCGACATCGTGCGCCGAGCCTCACGCTTGGCTGCCGCAAAGATGCGCTCAATCTGCGCTTCGCGGGCTGGCGTCATCCGCTCACTGTTGGTCGTGTCCTGATGGACCCGGCAGTAGCGACTCTTCCGTCGTTTCAGGGTGATCTGGGCATCATTCGGGCACTGGGGTGCAGCACATCGTGGCATCGTTACTCCTGAGAGGCAATTTCGATTTCACCCGCGTGTCACGTCCTACGTATCTGCCGTCAACCGTTTGCGCGTTTTCGGCAGAGACCTTCGGTGCCGTCGGATGTCCTTTGGCACTTTTGTATACACGACAGGTACCATTTCGTTGTTGGCGTAGTGAATGTACCCCTCCGGTCCATCTGTGATCCAGGCAATTCCAAACTCATCGTTGACTGTATACACCCCCGACGACACGTCCACACCGTAGATACTCGGCGTCTCCGACAGATCGTTCGTGCCTTCCCACGGCTCATACCAGCGATCCCCACAGCACGAGCAATCCCGCCCCGTGCGGCATCCGTCGAAATAGAGGCCGATGTTCTGAGCCCGCTCGATGATGTCTTCTCGCGAGTCACCCTCAACGATGACGTAATGCGAAATGCCACGGTTGTGGTTTGTGTAGAACCGCCCGCCCGAGTTGTTCTGATCGAAACAATAAAACATGATGCTCTCTCCTCTACTATGTCAGGTCATTCAGAGCTTTCTGTGTCTCGGCGATGAGCTGTCTTGCCCGGGCT
>JAAOEI010000809.1_pt1 | contig 11793 bp, 11 predicted proteins | sample 7059261 | NCBI WGS metagenome assembly JAAOEI01 (sample SAMN14008812, study PRJNA610033) | viral metagenome | isolation source: viral particles filtered from seawater | place: China: Hangzhou Bay, Yangshan Deep Water Harbour | collected 2017-10-31
ACTCCTAAATGGTCTGATGATTCCAAACCTGAAGAATATATTTTTCTGAAAATGGTTGTGGAATAACCTTTTTTCTTTTTTTAAAAATTAATCATATGTGATACTTTGGAAAATTTTTCCATTCTTGATTTTAAGCTGTTTCTGTAATAGGTATCCATATATCTTGAATGTCCTGTGATTGCATGTGCAAAAGATTCTAAATCATTATCTGTCAAGGTTGTAATAAAAAAAGATCTGAATGAGTGCAATGTGATATCGTTTTGCTGGTGTGGTTCTCTGTTAATGGTGTCTAGTCCGGCCTTGTTTCTTATCCTGGCAAAATGTTTTTCAAATCTTATCAGGCTTTTTTCTGGCTCGTATTCTTTGATGAATATCAAATCATCGTTTCTATAGTCATACATCTCTATGATATTTTTAATTCTGCTTGCGGGTATCTCTGGTAAAAATGTCTCTCGTTCTATCCCAAACTTTGTAATGCTTGCAGGAAGTTTTAATCTCGTTATAGTTGAAAACTCGAACATGTTTGGAGTAACTAATAACCCTTCAGTCTCTCTTAATCCTGCACTGTACAACAATGAATAATATCCTTGATGAATTATGCTTTCATCTATCCTCATTATGCTTTCAATCTTTGCGCGGTCTAGACCTTCAAACCTTTTATGTCCAGCTCGTGGAAACTTTAACCGTATATCTTTTTGCTTGTAATCCAAAGGCAAATCATTTAAAATAAAATACATGAATATATTGTCAAAATATCCGCGTGTCACTCTTGGGGATACTGTGCCTTTGATATGATCTACAAGGCTTTGCAATATTTCGTATTTGTGACCTGTCTTGCTTTCTTCAAGCATCTTGAATAATTGTGCTTCGTTAATTCTTCTTGATTCTAGCCAAGAGTCTAGTTTTTTAAACGATTTGTCATATCCTTGTTTCGTACTATTACTTTCAGCACGATCCTTAAACTGTTGTCGATTCATCTTCTAATGGCTTGCGTGATATCTTTAGTTTTTTTGTTGGCAATACTTTGACTTTTCGAAGTATTACTAGTGTAGCTTGTGCTGTAATTGACATGAATAACATTATTACTACTCCTGAAATTATTATTCCACCTGTAAACTGAAAGACTGTAAACAATACTAGGCTTTCACGATCCAAACTGCTTATGTCTGTTCTTGGGTCATATTGTTCATACCATTTTTCTATGAATCTTTCACTGTCTGCGAACTCTATGAATTCTATAGTTGCCTCACTGAATGGAATAAATAAGTTATCTATTGCATAGTTGGCAGGTACAAATACGACTAGTGCTACAATTGCCCAGCTAAGAAAAGCTCCTTTCCATTCTTTTCTATTGTAATTGGAATGTAATTTCATTGTTTGTTGATTCTATTGCAACATTATAAATGATTTAATCTTTATAACCTTCTATTGGTTTAACATGATTGGTCGTAATGGTAAAATCAAAAACAACGCGTGAACAAAATAACTTATGCAAACAACTGACATTAAATGAAGTAATTGAAAACATTAATGACACTTTAAAAAAATTAGATGCTTTGAAAGAGGATGAAGGGGGAATTAAAAATTGATACTTAACGAATCACTTTTGTCATTGTTACTAGACCATAGTAACGATTCGTTAAGCGCGGTTTCTATTACGACCAGTTCTGCAAATCGTGGGGGGATCTAATCATGCTGACTGATCCCCCACTTTACAATAAATCACATAATGGTCAGAAATTCTTTTTCAATCAAAGTTCAAAGGTCGTGATATTGGAATTGAGAGAAATCTTCAATCATGCTGGAAAAATTTTCCAGTGGGATGAAAAATACGGGATGACTGCATTTGGAATAAATCAAAATATAATTCAATTCGTACTTGGTACTAAATCTAAATTATTAATTCATTATTATTCTAATGATACTAAAAAAGAATATTGGATAAATCATGATGTCATAAAAAACTTTGTAACTAAAAACAATAACAAGAAAACTTTGCGTGGAACTAACATAATTCTCAATAACATTCCTTTGAGTCTGTTTGTATCAAAACCTGTTTTTTCTGGGAGAGACTGCATTGGATCTAATGGGCAGATAAAAACATGACTGAACCTAAAACGTATCATTGTAGAGTTTGTAAAAAAGGAATGGCCTCTACTTTTAGAGGCCGATGCCCTATGTGTACTGATGAACAATATGGATCATGGAGGAAATAATTTTGCAATCTTATTGGATGGAAGTCCAAAATATTCACGTTCCTGAAAATGAACATCTGATAAAACATACTTCTTGCAGACATGTGATATGCATTCCTGTCTTTATTATTCCTGGTATTGAATGTCCTTTGAGGGGGTTGCAAATGAAACATGATTGAATGTAAGGGGTTTAGGATTAGGGGTTATGGAATAAGAACAGGCTTTGCCAAAAAATGGAACAAACGATCGCATATATTTAGAATGGATACTAACCAAACTCTTTGTAATAGAACTCCTTCTTCTGACATTCTTTTAATTCCTGCTACAAAAAGAGACAAAACATGCGGTAACTGTAAGATTGTATTGGATACCTATTCTAGCTTTAAACTTTTAACCTTGTAATTTATTTGATAAAGTAAATGGGTAAAGTCTATGATTTTGTGATCAGGGGTCTTAACTTTTCAAAGTGTCCTTTTTGTGGCAATGAATATCCTATGAGAAAAGATCCTAAACAATCTCACTCTAGAAGATGTCCAAAGTGTTTAAAATATTATGAATCTGAATGGTTCTAGAATAACATTCTGAATATTATTAGCATGCCTTTATTAACTGATATTCTAAATGCTAAATCATGTTAGAACTCGTTGGCGGTATCATTTCAATCGTCGTCGGTGTGATAATGTTGATTATTGGTGGATCCATAATCAATACTATTTCTACTGGTGGATCTATTGGTGATTGTAACGCTCAGGACTACAACGGCGACGGTGTAGTTAATGCAACTGACCAAACAGAAACAGCTTACGTTCAATGTGATAGCACAAAGAACAACGGCTACACTATCCTTAACATCATCTCAGTGATGATGATCATCGGTGGTGTCGTAATGTCAGTACGTGGATTTGCATCAGGATAGATGCATTTCTTTTCTTTTTTTTATCTTTATAACTAGGTGTATTCTATGAATCGTTAATGGGCATTAATACTATTACTAAAGGTATTATTTCGCTTTTCTTAGTGGGTGTGATTTATCTTGGCATGATGCCTACTATGGCTAATCTTGCAGAGGATCCTAATCTTTGGGTGGGGGTGATTGATTCCCGTGCGTTATTTCTAAAAGATAATGGAATGTTAATTTTTTATGTGTCTGGCCTAATTGCCTTTTTCAGTATTATTATTTGGATGTTTAATGCTTCAAGTGCTAAGGGTGCAACTGCGCAGTTTGGTTAATTTAGGGGGCAAGAGGTTGGGATCTAATTGAATGTCTATGTGTTCATACTTCTTGCCTTTGTATCCTTAGGATCTGTCTTATCTGGACAAACAGCGTTTGCAATATCCGAAACAATAGAATCGACATATAGTGGCAGTTTGATTGATTCTACCAATAATGGAATCTGTGACACTCCATCAAGTGTTGGTGAGAGTACCTCTTCTACAATTGATGTTGGTATGTTGCCTACTTCGGGAACAGACGATTGTTTAAAGGCAGAAATACAATTTGACGTGCATAAAATTGGTGGCAGTGAAGGAATTACTATCTCGGATGTCATTGGTAGTGTGTATGTATACTATACAATTGGAATTGATGAAAAAGTAAATTGGGTACAGTTAGATAATTGGGATGTTATTTTTAGAACTGATCAACAGCGCTGGGATTCTATAGGCAATGGAACTCATTATATATCTGATGTAGAATATGCAACAACGTCAACTTGGTATAATTCAACATTGGGGGCGCTTGCAATAAGTGATTTGGAATCCTTAATCAATGCTAAATATTTTGATGTGAGTGTTGGATCTTCAACTGGAAATTCATTTGATGTTACGTCGCAAGCTACAGTTCCAAGGGATATTATTTTTAACCCTGATGGCAGTAAAGCTTTCATCCTTGACGATGCTAATAATAATATATATCAATACACAATGACCCCCGTATGGAATGTTACGGGTATGTCATACGATGGTGTATCAGCATCAGTTTCAGAAGAATCAGTAGTTAGAGGGATGACTTTTGGCAGCCAAGGCACTAAAGCGTATACTGTGGGCAGTTCTGCCAATAAAGTTTTTCAATATGAATTGGCCACCCCCTACGATCTTTCATCTATGACATACAGTAGCAAAAGCTATGACCCCCCTGAAACCACTACAATGTTTGACATTGAATTTAATTCAGACGGCACTAAAATGTATATATTGGAACCTTTTGGAACCGATGAAATTCAACAATACAGTTTAAGCACTGCTTGGGAAATTGATACTGCTACATCTGATTCTGTAAGTTTTAATGTCGGTACATTGGACACCTCCCCTCGATCAATTGACTTTAATGATGATGGCACTATAATTATGTATCTTGGTCACAGTGGTTTGTCTGTCTTTAATATCGAGCTTAGCACTGCATACGATCTAAGTACAGCTGCATATAATGGAGTGTTTAAAAATATTTCCAGCTCAGGCGCCAATCCTAGCGATGCTCACTTTAGAGATGATGGGGGGTATTTCTATATTGTCGAAGACAATCTTGGTATTATAGATGAATATTCAATGCCCCAGGTTTTCACTCTTGGGCTTGAATCAAGCCCTGCCACACAGGATGCAGATATTGACGTAATAGGATTTACTGGTGTAAGTTCAGGAACTCCGCCCGTAATTTATCTTGAATATACGAATAATCTACCTGCTCTTCTGCCTGGTCAACCTTTGCTTGGTGCGCATGTGATGTCTGAAACTACCACTCGATACCAGAGTGCCCCCGGAACTGAGGGCGACAATCCTGTAATTTGGTATAGTCTGCGGTGTGAATTAAACGGGTCTGGCGGTTGGAATACAATTGTATCTAATTCGTCATTGCCTGCAAGCAGAAATTATGAATATACAGGACTGGTGATCACAGACGACAATATTTGTCAATGGCGTGACGGTTCAATAGATGGCTGGAGTGTTTGGAGTGCAAACGCATCTGACAAACTACCATTAATGGTTTTATCTGCACAAAGAACCATCGCTGACAATCCAGACGATCGGTTGTTGGCGTTTGTTAATTTTATTGATGGTCAAGGTGGTGTCTATTTTGGATTGGGCGTATTGCCTTTTGGTATAATGTTGATCGGATTCATGGCTGGCAAAAAGACTGTAAGAATATTTACTCTTGCAACACTGTTCTTGATGGGCATGATCCACGCTTCAGGGTATTACATTTATCCTGATTGGTATTGGACAATCTGTTTATTGTTTGGAATCATTTTGATAATGGGCAGAATGAAAAGCGATTAACCTATATAGTATTATTGTAACGTTACATTATGGGTAAAAGACTATCTGTACGTGAAAAAGCAATAAGGTACGATGAGATCTTGGAACAGACAAGAAAAAGAGTTAACAAACATAGAAAGTAAATTAAACTTATAACCTTGACTGAAAACCTCTCTTATTGAAATTAAATTTTGAATTAAATAGAGGATGGAAAAAAGGCAAATACTATAAACAAAGAAAGTTTGATCATGATTTTATTTCCTTGTTCGTTCCTTGGTATGAAATAAGTCAGTTAAGGGGGCAATGTGCAATTATTTTCAATGGTCGGCAAATTATAGTTAGAAAGATGCCGAAGAATCAAGAATATTTTATTGACAAAAATTTAGGGTTATTTGAGATTAACCCGGACAAGGCTTTTTTCCTCAATAAGACTCCTGTGTATTTCTATGATGTTAGAAATCAAAATGCTTTGGATTTGGGTCTGTTAAATGAATTATACCAATGGGCTAACTTTCAAGGACTATACAAAATTCGCCGTGTGGATGTAGAACATGGTGCAAGACTAAGAAATATAGATAATGCAAAACTCTCTGAAACAAAGGCTAGGGAAAAAAGAGAGACTAGAAAATTCATGGCCACTGTACTTGCAAAGATAAGTAAAGAAAACGAGAACAAGATAAAACAAATGGAACTTGAACAGGGTGAACAGGACTCAGAAGAATATAGGATGATTGATGAATATGACCAGAATTTTATCATAGTTAAGAATCTTTTTGATCATGGGTATATCGATTCAAAACAAGCTGCAAACCTTAACCACAAACTGACATTAAAAACAATTACAAAGACAGACGAATTGCTTCATGAAATTGATACTTTTACTGATGTCTATGTAACCAAACCACTTACAAACGAGCTTGAAAGGATGCTCGACGATTTTCACACTTACAAGCCTAGGGATGTCGTTGAAATAATCAAATCTGTTTTGAAAATCCGAAAAGGTGTTGATAAACTAAGGACAAGATCTGTTATTAATTGGTTCCCTTCAATGTATATTTTGTTTGGTGCTATCGGGGTAATTCTAGCATATATGATAATCTCTAGCGGGTCTTTCTCGCTTCCTCCTGGCACAATCCCTGGCACGTAAAAGCGTATATTCAAGAAGGATGTTAAAAAAACAATGAGGATTGAATTTTTTTCAAACGATTCTCTTGTGCTATTTTTGATTGTCTCTTTGGTGTCTGTCTCTTCTCTGATCTCTTTGTCGTATGCCGAAACAATTCATTATTCTAATTCTTATCCTGTATGGTATTCTTATTCATGTTCTGATACTAGTCCTACTTCTTTGACCTTTCTTTCCCCTCCTGATAAAAGAACTGCCAATGTCTGGAAATATTTTTCATTTTATGACGAGTCCGAACAGAAATGTTATGCATCGGTACACACTTTTGATTTTCAGGATTTAGTTAATCTTGAAAATACCACTTCTATAACTTCATATGTAGATACTAGATCATTGAATCCTTCTGATCTGTCTGTGGTTGATACCAATGCGATTAACTGTGAATTGTATTATTTGGGAAATATTGACACTTCTTCTGATTATTCAGGATCCCCAACTCTTATCGCATCTGCTTGGGATTGTACAGAGACAAGCGGTCAGGTGATAGAAGCTATAATTCCTTTTTCCCCCTCAAATAATGCAACGCTTACTAGTGCCATTCAAGCAGGCAATTTCACACAAAGTTTTATTATTTTTCCTGAACTTAACGCAACTATGAGATCTTTTTTGGATTCAAACAATAATGATTATGCGATTGCAGGACTCAGAAACAATCTTGAACTTATGGGTGATGGGTTTGATTGTATTATAATTGAGGCTAGTAATTGGTGTAATATGTATAATGACCCTTGGGGGGCTGTAAAAAAGGCCTTAGGTGAGGATTATATTGGTGATTGGTTCTATGTGTTTGTATTTTTCCCATTGCCTATCATGGTTTTTCTTGTTTCTAGAAATGGTGCTTATGCAGGGTTTGTATGTTTGCCTATCTTGTTATTCATTAACACCATTGATCAAGTCGTCTTTGAAATCTCTTTATCGCTTATGACTCTAGCAGCTATGTTCGGATTTTATGAATTATTGAGGAAAAGGTTGATCGAATAATGCAAAGCACTTCTGTTTATCTTATTGAATTCTATGCTTTGTTGATTATTCTTAATGCTGGCCTTGGCATTGTCTCGGGGGCATATCAAGAAGGGTTTCCAACTGAGTCGTTAAGATCCCCTTTCACAGCTTATCCTTTAGGATCTAATTATACGGGTCTTGACACTAGCACCACAACTAATGAAATCATCGCGCCTGTTAATGGTACGGGAGATCCTGTAGCTTGGTATGTTGACGCGCTTGAAAACTTTGAAGCAATGATAACCGCAATCCTTACTTTTGTGTCTTTCTTTACTGCTGGGTTTATTTTGCAATTGTTCACCACTCTGGGAATTCCTGAGGTATTTTGGGTTATAGTCACAGCACCTTTAGGCTTGTATCTTATGTACATGACGTTCGTCATGATTACAAACAGATTAGGAAACTAACCTTTATAATCTAAAAATGCTGTCTCTCTATAATGGATTATGGGGAATGGCAGGCGCATTTTTTAGAAATATCTGCAACTCTTAGAAAAAAAAACGGCTCTGATGCTAGAGGCGTACGTTATGCTACTATGGAACTTCCCCCAAATGCTGGTGCACCTATGGTTATTGAAGATCTGGAAATGCTAAGGCATACCGCTGAGGAATCTGAACCCCGAATGGTTGAAGGTTTACTTTCTATTGTGGAAGCTATAGACCTCTCGTTGATACAACTATCTAATGAAGAAGGTAAAAGAACGAAACTTGTTTATGATTCTTTCAAAAATACCAACAGACCTCAAATGAGGATCGGTTCCAGTGGGTCATATGATGAAATAGATCAAGCCAATTACATAAAAGATAAATCCTATGATAATAATAAAAATTACAGATAACTTTGCCATTATCCAAAATAGCCAAAAAAGCCCTTGATGATTCTGCAAGAATTAATAATGAAAGACGACGACGTAAAAACCAACAAAGAGAAAAAGATGATGCTGATCGATTACAAGCCGAAATCGAATACAATCGACAGACTCAGGAACTCGCGATCCTTAAGGAAAATGAAAGACTTGTTATAGAAGAACAAAAACAGGCTGAATTAATAATTCAAGAAAAACAAAATGAAAGGCAAGCTGAACTTAATCGTTATCATTCTGAATTATCTGAATTGGAAGCTGCAAAAAGAAAACAATTATCTGAAATGCACACTAGATATTGGAGTGATGCAAATCTTGACGGGATCCCTGATGGGGGAGAACGATCACAGGGGAAAGGCCGATCTCAGTATAATTTGGAAACTAGTAGAGTTATCAAAACATTTAATGAAAGATCTGAAGTAATTGAAAATAATCTTAAAACTGCGCAACAAAGATTTGCATTACAAGATTCTCCTTTGCCTGCTTGGGTAAAAGCCAAAGCTGCTAGAGAATGGGATCCTGTGAATTTTACAACAAGATCAGCGCTTGATCTTGCACAATCATATTATGATTCTTTTGAGGCTGATTCTGAACGTAAAAGACTTTCTAGCATAAAAACTGCCCAAAGCAATGCTATTATCGCAAGGGATGAGAATGAAAAAATTATTAGAGAATTTGAATTAAAAAAAGAAACTTCTGCTTTAAAATTAATTGAAGCCCAGAACAAACTAAAGCAATCTAGAACTGATATTGAAACTGCTAAAAAGAAACGCCCTGAAATAAAAGATTCTAGTTTTTTCAGAGGTCATGAATCTAGCGTAATCCCTCCTAGCATTCTAGGAACTACAAAAGAAAAATCTGATCAAGCACAACTAACATTAAAAGAAATAGAGGCACAACAAAAGAAATTATATGAAGGTACTTTAAGGGCTTCAAGTGCAAAAGAAGCAATTCGACTAAGGCAAGATGAAATGGAGTCTAATCCTTATGTTGGAACTGCAAACGTTCTTTTGAAAAAAGGTGGCGTTGTCTCTCAAAGTGGGGTACTCGTTGATCTCAAACTTGATAAAAAATATGAAAAACCTTCTATTGCCTCTGAAGACTTGATCCCTCAAAAGATACAATCTTTTGAATCATCTGTAGATACTGATAGATTAGTTGAAATTCCTGAAGTGGAAAAACCTAAACAAAAAATTCCTGAATATGAATTTCTAGATGATAAAGGAAATCCTATTACTTTAAATGCTGGGCAGTTGTTTTCTTACGCTTCTTCTCTTATTGATAAAAAAATATCTTCATCAAACGTTGACGACAAAATAAATGAATATATACAAGAAAATCAGCATGCTATTTTAGACACTGAGAGGTTAGGACAAAGCGGTTTAGTTGCAAATCCTTTGGATGATCAGCCTCTTCTAAAAGGATTTCTTGACACTGGCACGGAGTTTGCAGGAAGCATTGAGAATCTTTTCAGACCTGAAAACGACAAAAGAACATTGCCTGAAACTTTGGAAGGTGTGTTTTTCTCTGATCTGATAGGTCAAGGATCTGAGATTCTTGGGGCTGATTACAATGAGTCTAAGACTAGTGATTATATCAAAGATAAAATAAAAACCCGTGAAGGCACTGAGGAATTAGTTGGTTCTGCATTTGGGGCTGTGGTTCTAAATTATGCTATTGCAAATATTCCTGGATTGCTTCAGACTAAGGTTATCGGAAAAGCTGTGAAAAAAGTAGAAACTAAACAACTTGTAAAGGTTGCCGAAGATGTCACAAAGAAACTAAAAGACACTCCTGAAAGCATCGCACAGGCTAAAAAACTAAAACAACAATTCCCCGAAATGCCTGACAACATGATTAAGCAGATTGTAAAGCCTAAAGAAAAAATAGTTGGGTATGAGATATTAGATTCTAGAACTGCATTGATTAAGAGAGGCACGGAGTCAGGAGAAGAATTAACCCCTTACATTGTCGTCAGGACTGGTAAAAATCCTAGATCTACTGTATATCAAACATATGATATTGATACACCAGGCACATATAGAAAAATCCTTGTAAGTGGAAACCAATCTAAAGAACTGTCAAAAGGTGTAAAGGTCACTGATGATATAACTCAATATCCTTCGACCCGTGACAATGTGCTAAAGGTCGACACTGAAAAAAGATTGGCAAAGGTTGGATCTCGTGAGGATGTAGGGCAAAAAGGATTTGTAGAAAATCCTAGTGCAGTAATTGAAAAACTAGAATCACAAAAAGCCAAGACTGGCTCTTTGATTGTTGAAACTGAAAGAATAAGCAAGGGTGCAAGTAAGGCCGGAACTGATGCTAGTAAAACAGCAGGGGATACATTCAAAGGCAAACTAGGTTCAAAAGAATTTGATTATCATTTAGGATCTGCATCTACCAAGGTTTCTAAAAAAGAAATAACTCCGATGTCTAAAACATTTGCCGACGATATCGCCAAAACTGCAAAGACTGAAAATACTAGCAAGGGCGCAAAGGCAATTTTGGAAACCAAACCAAAGGGCACTACTCCAACTCAAACCAAACGTCTTGAAAAATTCATAAAATCTGAAGTAAAGGGTCAGGAAATAATCGCTGAAAGAACAACTAAGCTTAGGACTTATTCTGCAAGTGCTGGCATGATATCTGCAAAAGCTGGCTTGACACCTAGACAGGACACAAGAATTGATACTTCTGTAAAACAAACTCCTGCACAAGCACAAAAACTTCAAAATGAAATTAAATTAGATGTGCAATCAAAACAATCTGTGATCTCTGACAGATTAAATAAAATGAGGTCTGAATTGATAGAAAAACAAAAACAACGACCTGATCTTGATCCTCGATATTCTTTGATTGTCTCAGGGGGGCAAGCATCACAAAGCAAAAGCATTCCTGTTTATCGTCTTGAGACGCCACAAAAAACTGCGGTTGTACCCATAGTGCCTCGAAAGAATGTTGTTAAACGCCCTCCTGTTAGGCCTGGATTTAATATTTCATTGGATCTTGAAAAAAAAGAAATCAATACAAAACAAAAACAAGGCAAGCCAAAGATTTCCTATTATAGATATAATGTAAATACTGAATCTGTCGGCAGATACATTGATCAGGCTCCTGATATTGCAGTTGGAAAAACCCGAAAAGTAATTGACAGGGTGGATAGGTTGGAAAGAAAAATTAATTCAAGGCCATTCAAACGAAAACAGGAAAGAAAAGAGTCTAGAAATTTCAAGAATTCTTTGAAGGTATTTGTTAAGCGTTCTGGGTCATTGACTGCAAAGGCTGACATTCCAAAT